>Ga0172379_10005198_pt1 | contig 18386 bp, 18 predicted proteins | sample GrowelOW334metaG_FD_119756 | JGI IMG/M metagenome (GOLD analysis project Ga0172379, IMG submission 119756) | Groundwater microbial communities from an aquifer near a municipal landfill in Southern Ontario, Canada - Groundwater well OW334 metaG | ecosystem: Environmental > Aquatic > Deep...
TAACCACGTAAAATTAAAAAATTATGTCTGACATTACGGCTAAGGTAAAAGCAATCATTGTTGATAAACTTGGTGTTGACGAGAGCGAAGTAACTACAGAAGCGTCCTTCACAAACGATTTAGGCGCAGATTCTTTGGACACTGTAGAGTTAATCATGGAATTTGAAAAAGAGTTTGGTATTGCTATCCCTGATGATCAAGCAGAAAAAATCGGCACCGTTGGTGACGCTATCACTTACATCACTGAAAACGCAAAGTAACAAATTAGTAAGGTCTTAAAAATCAATATGGAATTAAAACGAGTTGTTGTTACCGGACTTGGCACAATCAACCCGCTTGGCAAGAATGTTGAAGAGTATTGGGAAGGCCTAAGAAATGGGGTCAGCGGTGCAGGCCCCATTACTCATTTTGATGCCTCCAAGTTTAGGACAAATTTTGCCTGCGAGATAAAAAATTTCGATCCAAACGTCTATCTGGACCGGAAAGAGGTGCAGAAGCATGATATGTATGCACAATATGCATATATTGCTGCAGCTCAGGCTATTGAAAATTCCGGACTGGATCTCTCCAAAATCGACAAGGACGAAGTTGGTGTTATCTGGGGAGCCGGTATCGGCGGATTGGATACCTTTTTCCAATCAGTAACCGAATTCAATAACAATCCGGCCAATCCAAGGTTCTCACCTTTTTTTATCCCGAAAATGATTGCCAACATGGCCAGTGGAAACATCGCCATGCAATACGGTTTCAGGGGCCCGACCATTACTACCGTCACTGCATGTGCTTCTGCAACGCACGCCATGATTGATGCAGCCACCTACATTCGATTAGGGAAAGCGAACATTTTCATCGCAGGTGGTTCGGAGGCTGCAATCACCCAGGCAGGTGTAGGAGGATTCAACGCCATGCGCGCCCTTTCTACCCGAAACAATGATCCAAAAACTGCCTCCCGTCCTTTTGACAAAGACAGGGATGGATTTGTCATGGGTGAAGGAGCAGGAGCCCTGATCCTCGAGGAGTATGAACATGCCATTGCACGAGGTGCAACCATTTGGGCCGAGCTTGTCGGCGGTGGAATGTCCACAGATGCATACCACATGACAGCCCCTGATCCGGAAGGTGGAGGCGCTTCACTGGTCATGAGAAGAGCATTGATGGATGCTGGACTGAAGCCAGAAGACATTGATTACATAAATGTTCATGGTACTTCTACAGGATTAGGCGATATTGCCGAACCCAAAGCCATCAAAAAAGTGTTTGGGGATCACATCTACAAAGTCAGTATCAGTGCTACCAAGTCGATGACCGGGCACTTGCTGGGTGCAGCAGGGGCAGTTGAAGCCATTGCATGTATTCTTGCCATGAAATACAGTCTCGTTCCACCGACAATTAACCAATTTGAACTTGATCCGGAAATTGATCACAATGTCGATTTTACTTTTAATAAAGCAAAACCACGAAATATCAACTACGCTTTGAGCAATACCTTTGGTTTTGGCGGTCACAACGGTACCGTGATCTTCAAAAAATTAGGTTAGCAAGTGCTCAGAAATCTGATATATAAGATTAAACTCTTTTCTTCCCCAAGAAAAGAGTTTTATTCATATATCAGGAACCTGACAGGCCAAAGTCCGATAAGATTTAAACTCTACGACATCGCTTTTATCCATAAATCCGCCTCTTATGTCGATAAAATGGGAAATGTCGTCAACAACGAACGGCTCGAATACCTGGGTGATGCCGTGCTCGGAACCATTGTTGCTGAATATCTGTACAACCGCTTCCCCTTTAAAGACGAAGGTTTTCTAACCCAACTGAGGTCCAGGGTCGTCAACAGAAGTTTCCTGACCCAGCTCACCTTCAAGATGAAGCTAAACCGTTATGTGATCTCCAACGCCAACTCGGTAAGCGAGTCCAGCCATCTCTATGGAGATTTGCTGGAAGCCTTTATTGGCGCTATCTATCTGGATTGCGGCTACACAGTAACCAAGAAATTTGTGATCAAAAAGATCTTTAATCAGCACATCGACATCCAGGAGATGGAGAGGACCGACAACAATTTCAAGAGTCAGCTGATCGAGTGGGGTCAAAAAATGAAACAGGAGGTCGAATTCAAAACAGTTAACAACCCGGATTCCGGTTCAGATAAAATGCCCTTTGTTTCAGAGGCATGTATCGATGGAAAAGTGATGGGGAAAGGAGAAGGCTTTTCCAAAAAGGAGGCCCAGCAAAATGCAGCCCAACAAGCGCTTGAGAGGCAGAATTTGCAGGAGATAGAAGAAAGCTTTTAGCTGTTGGCGAATGGTTATAGCCTATTCTGGTTAATCAGGTCATTTTAGCTACCCATTTACAAAAAATGAATCAATTAGAAAGCTTATCACCAATATCTAAAAAGCTTCATAAGGCCTATACGGCAAATCAACTGCCTTTCCCATCTTATTGTTTACCAGAAAAAACGGCCAATCGCCAGAAGCTTACTGCTAAAAGCTAATAGTTAATAACTTACAGCCGCTCGTTGTTAAATATTGTTAAGGATCCTTCGCTCAACAGATTATTAACTCTATATTTGTTTTATGAGTAAAAAGATGATCAACATCCTCGCTATCTTAATGGCCATAGCTGTGGTGGCCATGATATCGGTACAGCTGATCACGATCAACAAAACGGCTAAACTTGTCGAAAAGGACAACAACCTTGTCGTCACCAGGGCCTTGAAAGATGCCGTTGACATGTGTGATCAATGGGAAATCCTACATTTCTATGAGTTGGATGCCCAATACTTTATACCGGATCCTAAACCTTCCAAGGGACTTAATCTATTTCCAAATTCTGATTCATCTGAATCTTTTAATAAACTCGGACGTTCCGGGAGCCTGGCGATTTCTTACGACCAAAGCACCGTCAGTACTTCCAATGGGGTCATTACATTTGGAAAATCCCAAACGATCATCATTCCAAACATGCATAGCTCCTACGACAGATTGAGTGAGAAACAATCGCAGGACCTACGTTTCCAGAGTTACATGCTGGAAAGGTCGGAGATGAAGGTTCAGGATCGAATACTGGGGGACGTAAGACATGAATTGGATCTTCAGTTGCAGGAGGCAGGAATTTTCCTCCCGTTCAAATATTGTATCAAGTCAAGTGTCAACGGAAAAACGGAAATCGTTATGGGGGATACGGATTACCGTCCTACCAAGGGGACCAGGGAGTATAAAACAGCGCTCTTCTACGACCAGAGCTCTCCAAAGCCCAATTTTATTTACGTCTACTTCCCCGATCAGCATTCAGAACAGATCAAGGCAATGACCAACTTTGTTCTTCCTTCCCTGTTATTGACCCTTATCATCATAGGAATATTTGTCTTTACGCTTCAGATAATACTTCGTCAGAAAAAATTGTCACAGATCAAGAACGACTTCATCAATAACATGACACACGAACTGAAGACACCAATCTCTACCATTTCGCTTGCATCCCAGATGCTGAAGGACAATTCGCTGGTACACTCTGCCTCATCCATCGACCATATATCAGGGGTCATCCTCGACGAAAGCAAAAGATTGAGTACCCAAGTCGAAAAAGTGCTGCAAATGGCCGTCTTCAACGAAGGTAAACTGAAATTAAAATTTACGGACATCGATTTGAACCAGATTGTAGCGCAAGCCGCCTCTAACTTTGGAATTAGGGTAACGAATACCGGAGGCTCCCTCGAAACATCTATCCAGGCTATTGATCCGATGATCAACGGGGACGAAGTACATATTACCAATGTCATTTTCAATTTGCTCGACAATGCCGAAAAATACAGCAAAGAATCACCCAAAATAGAAATATTGACCGAGAACAAAAGCGGCTGGGTAATTGTTCAGATAAAGGATTATGGGATCGGCATCTCGAAAGAGAATCTCACCCAGATTTTTGAGCGCTTTTACCGCATACCTACCGGCAACGTGCACAACGTGAAAGGTTTCGGACTTGGACTTTCCTACGTAAAAAGAATCGTGGAAGAGCACCATGGAAAAATTAAAGTAGAGAGTACAGTTGGGAAAGGGACAAAATTCAGGATCTATTTCCCGGTTATTAAATAGTAAATTATTATGGAAAAGAAGATGAGAGTTATCCTAAGTGAAGATGACGAAAACCTGGGATCGTTACTGAGAGAATACTTGATTGCCAAGGGTTACGACACCGATCTTTATCCCGACGGGGAGGCTGCATTCAAAGGCTTTCAGAAAAATCAGTACGACTTGTGCATTTTCGATGTGATGATGCCAAAAAAAGACGGATTCAGCTTGGCCAAAGACGTTCGGATGATCAACAGTGAAATCCCTATCATCTTTCTTACTGCCAAAAACATGAAGGAGGATGTGATAGAAGGATTCCGTCTCGGCGGCGATGACTATATGACCAAGCCATTCAGCATGGAAGAGCTCATCTTCCGGATCGAAGCCATTCTGCGAAGAACGCTGGGTGAGGCCGACAATACTCAGGTCGTCTTCAAATTAGGCCGGTTTACTTTCGATGCACGGAAACAAACCCTTTCTGATGCTACTGACAGCACCAAACTTACTACCAAGGAGTCTGAGCTGCTTCGCCTGCTTTGTGTCAACGCAAATAAGGTCCTTGAGCGCAATTATGCTCTTAAAACAATCTGGGTCGACGACAACTATTTCAATGCCCGAAGTATGGACGTTTACATCACCAAGCTGAGAAAACACTTGAAAGAGGAAGAGGGAATTGAGATTATCAATATTCACGGGAAAGGGTACAAACTCATAATATAAAAAAGTTATGAGTTATAAGTTATGAGTTATTTCGAGCATAACTCATAACTTATAACTCATAACTCCTTAATCCAGCTTCAGAACCGCCATGAAAGCTTTCTGAGGTACTTCCACGTTTCCAATCTGTTTCATCCGCTTCTTACCCTTCTTCTGTTTGTCGAGAAGTTTCCTTTTTCGGGTGATATCACCGCCATAACATTTGGCAGTCACATCTTTACGAACCGCTTTCACCGTTTCCCTTGAGATGATCTTGGCGCCGATGGCCCCCTGAATCGCAACATCGTATTGCTGGCGCGGGATCAGCTCCTTCAGCTTTTCACAGATTCTCCGTCCGAAATTATAGGCATTATCCACATGCAACAATGTGGAAAGCGCATCAACCGGTTCGCTGTTTAACAAGATGTCCAGCTTTACAAGTTTGGCCGGGCGATAGCCGGTTATGTGGTAATCAAAAGATGCATAACCTTTTGAAATACTCTTAAGTTTATCGTAGAAGTCAATCACAATTTCTCCCAGTGGCATGTCGAAGGTGAGTTCGGCCCTGTCGGCAGTAAGGTAATCCTGCTTTGTCATCATCCCGCGCTTATCAAGGCACAATGTCATGATGGCGCCGATGTATTCAGACCGTGTGATGATTTGTGCCTGAATAAACGGCTCTTCGATCTGCTCGATCAAGGTAGATTCAGGCAACCCGGCCGGATTGTAAACCTCGAAGGTTTCTCCGGCCCTTGTGGTAACCATGTAGGAAACGTTCGGCACCGTCGTGATCACATTCATGTCGAACTCTCTGTCAAGCCGCTCCTGAACAATCTCCATGTGAAGCAGTCCAAGGAAGCCGCACCTAAACCCAAAGCCCAGGGCCATGGAGGATTCGGGTACATATGTAAGGGAGGCATCGTTTAACTGCAATTTTTCCATCGCATTACGCAGGTCTTCATAGTCCTCGCTATCAATAGGATAGACACCGGCAAAAACCATCGGTTTCACATCTTCAAAACCGGAGATAGCCATTGCGGGATTTTTCACCTGCGTGATGGTGTCCCCTACCTTAATCTCTTTAGCGGTTTTGATGCCGCAAATGATGTATCCTACATCACCTGCACTCAATTCGTCACGGATTTCTAAACCCATTTTCAAAACACCAACCTCATCAACATTGTATTGTTTATCGGCTGCCACAAATTTGACCAGGTCACCTTTGCGGACCGTTCCGTTGGCAACTTTAAAATAGGCAATCACGCCACGAAACTGATTGAAGACCGAGTCAAAAATGAGCGCCTGAAGCGGTGCATCAGCATCCCCCTCCGGAGCTGGTATATCGGTAAGAATTCGTTCGAGTATCTCTTCCACACCTTCGCCAGTTTTACCGGATGCCCTGATAATCGTAGACCTTTTGCAGCCAATCAGTTCAATGATCTGGTCTTCTACCACCTCCGGCATGGCGTTGGGCAAGTCCATTTTGTTCATAATCGGAATAATCTCCAGATCATGCTCAATGGCCAGATAGAGATTCGAAATGGTTTGGGCCTGGATGCCCTGTGTGGCATCAATGATCAGTAATGCCCCTTCGCAAGCCGCGATCGAACGCGATACTTCATACGAAAAATCGACATGCCCGGGCGTATCGATCAGGTTTAGCAGGTATTTCTCCTTGTTGTGGATGTACTCCATCTGAATTGCATGACTCTTGATGGTAATACCGCGCTCCTTCTCCAGATCCATGTCATCCAACACCTGCGCCTCCATGTCGCGTCCGCTGATCGTCGATGTCATTTCCAACAGACGATCGGCCAGCGTGCTTTTCCCATGGTCAATGTGGGCTATGATGCAAAAATTCCGGGTGTTATTCCTGTCTGACATACCTTATATACTTGATAATCTGTACTTCAACTTAATATTTGTGGCTGCAAAGATACGCAAAATTTTGATTGCTAAATTTTTACCTTTACAATGCATTGACTTCATTTTAGTGGTTCAATGGAAGAATCCTCTGTAATATTCTTTTTGAACGACAATTTGGTATGGTAGTTGCAATCGGCTGAATGTTGTTAACAACGATACCCTATCGTACGTATACCCAAGACATTTTATCACTTTCTGGAAAAATTTAAAATTATATGCAAACCAAAACCTGCCTTATCCCTCTCTTGCTTTTGCTCCTGCTTATTGTTAAAGGAACCAAAGCCCAGGAACGGTCAAATTCGCTCGATTCACTCACCAGGACAATTGTCAGGGAGGGTTTTGAAAGTGTAGGAATTCACCAAAATAAGAATGACGTCTACCTTTTTTATGAAAACAGGCTCTTCCGGTGGGAAATCGACGGATTGTCGAGAATTCTCAAAGTAGCCTCTTCCTCGCTGAGTGACTCAACAATATTACATGTAGTCCCCATGCACTACGAGGTTCCTGTCGCCGTAATAACAACAGCCGTTCTGGATTACAAAAGGAATAAGGAGCTACCTACCGGTGATTACCACGCGAATAACCTGGCCCACACGGAATTAAACGGCGATGACCTCAATTCAATCCGGAAAAGCCTGAAATTCCAAAACAGGCCATTTGGGAAAATCGATCTCTTTTTTCTCCCGGGTTTTGGCCTTACCCTTGGAAATTATGATAATCCATTCAGATTGAAGTTCAGCATTTCCCCAATTCTGCAAACCTCCTTGTGGAAAGGGTCCGTGGTTTCTGTTCAGGTCAATGTACCTGTTTACAATGAATTACAACAAAAAGACGAATCCAGGGTAAGGCTGGAAACTGCCATGCTCAACCAATTGGTCCGCCTTCCCAAAGATTTGTTTATCTATGGTTCGGCTGGAATTTTTGCCTTCCCAAACAGAATTAGTTCAGATATCATCTACCAGAGATATGGATTAGCGGCCGATGTTCGGAAATATTTTTTTAATGGGAGATTTTGTACTGGCTTTTCTGGGGGATACACGAGTTTGATGTATTTTGGCGAAGGCTATTTCAATTATGTCCCAAATGACACCAAATTCAATTACACCTTCTTTGGTGAATACCGGGAGCCCAAATATGATTTTACCACCCGCGTAACGGCAGGGAAATTTCTATATGATGATACAGCGGTCCGGGTAGATATCTCCAGGCAATTTCACGAATTGGCAATCGGGTTGTTTGTCTTAAAATCCACCCTGCATTCTGATGGTGAAACCGGGACTGTTGGCGGATTCAATATCATCGTTCCAATTGCCCCGAGAAAGGCCTTGAAACCATCTAAATTCAGGGTTAACCTTGCCAGATATTTCAATTGGGAGTTTCGGGAGCGGACAGTCGACCCGCTGGCTACTACCTACAGGACCAACCGCGATTGGAACGAAACCTTCAGAAACCTCAATCCTGACTTTATCAACAAGCAGTTGCATGTCACCTCTTCTGAAGGGAAGTAAAAAAACATGAGTTCCTTTTCATAAAAAGGAAACACCCAAATCCAATAAACCATTTGGAATATGGGTGTTTCTCTAAATCAGAATTCGGTGAATCTATTCAAAACTTACCGCTAATCGTTAATTACAACCGCCTTAGTTGTGACCGCCCTGATTGTGGCAAGGGATAAAGCCCAGTAATGTAGAAGAAATATACACTGGAACCTGTATGCTATAAGTTTGGCTATAACCTGGAGTTGAATCAGTTAATATCCAATTTTCTATCCTGAAGGTCATATCAAATTTCGTATAAAAACCAGTTGGTGCATAAATATTAGGTGCGATAAAAGGATTAGTTTTATATATAAGATCAGCATTATCTTTACGAGTAATCAGCCATGGAATCCTTGTACTTTTGGAATAAGTCTTTACTATCTGAAAAAATCCAGTAAGAGAGCCGCCGCAATCAGATGATTTACTTTGTGTTTCATAGGTATAAAATGTGCCGGCCCTGGTCATTGTAGCAAGCTTATTCAAATGGGTCCATTTGGAGAAGTGGGATATCTTATAATAAACGGTATTTCTATCTGCAGAAAAATGATCAGGATTAACCACCTCGACTGTACCGTCAGTTCTTACATAGTTTAGCGTAAGACCGGCTTGTCTTGCAGTTTTTTCGGCCAAGGACATATTGGATGGATAATCATCTCCTATGTACATATCAATGATCATCGGAGTGCTCAAGACCAAACCAGTCGGCTGGAGGTCCAGCTGTTGCATTGGAATTGAATTGTTAACCACTTCTGTGCTGCTGGTCAGCGTCACCTGATTCCCTCCACCGGTATTCGTTACAGGCGCTGTGCTGGCTTCCGACGGGACATTGGTTACCGTAATACTAACCGTAGCAGGCTTGGTCCCGTCTGCCAGGGTAAAAACTGTACCCGGCGTCACTGTAGCATTGGCAACAGGGGCGCTGGTAGGAACCTCCGAGTTTGTTTTCACGGAAATGACTGCGCCAGTTGCCCCAGTGACAGCAACTGGAGTGGCCAGTTTAACCAATAAAATAGGTACATTAATTGTCATACTTGCTTTGGCGTCTGCGGGCAGGGTCACATTAACAATTTCCGGCGAGGAGGTGTTGTAACCGGTTTTTGTAACCACGATGGTGTAATTACCAGCTACAGGGTTCTTTATAACGATGGTATTGCCCGTTGCAACCTGATTGCCCGTTCCACTGGGGGAGGTAATCGTAGCACTGAACTGTCCGATGGAATCGTTTGCAAATGAGCCCAATGCACTGATCACCAACTTACGTTCAACGGTGATGGTCGCATTCGGGTCAGGCGGGCCTTCGCTTTTCCTGCAACTGTTAACGATAACACCCGCAAATGCTACCAGCAATAAGACGATAACGAGTTTTAGATTAGATTTTTTCATGCAATAAAATTTTAATTTGATTTAAGAATTTATACGATCGGATAATTACATTATATTAATCAATTGGTTCAAATACCATACAAAGTCTGAAGTCTCAACTAATTTACGCAAAAATAAAAAAAATGTTATGATTTCAATTTAAAAAATTTAACATTTTTCAAATTCCCAATTGAAGGTTTGGAACTAAGTTATAGGAAAGAATTAATTTGTCATTCTTATGAAAATTTGACCTTATAAATCTCTCTGAGAGGAAGATTCCAGATGGGTGTTCAGATCAGCATTTGCGACTCTCTTCCCTCCAGTGAAGGAGTAGGGGCAGGTCAAAATGATGAGAATACTTTGTATGAGATTATTTTGACTTAGGCTGTTTTCTACAAAAACACCTTGTAGTTCATCCCGGCGGCGTAGGAGTCGAAATTGATGGTGGCCAGGCTGATCCCAAAGTGTTTCAGAAAGTGGAACTCAACGCCCGAATTAACGGTCTTGGAATCATATTCGGCAAATATACTGACGGCCTTGTGCGGCGTATAGGCTAATCCTCCAAACAGGCCATCCAGCTGATAAGCCTGGGCTTTCATGATCCTGGGGGCATAACCCATGTGAAAATCAAAATCTTGTACTTTTTTGGACATTACAAAATAAGTCGCATTAAAATAAACAGTACCCCAGCTTGAGGTCGAAGCAAAATCATGAATCCCCACCACGATAGAAGGGAAGTACTTCGTTTCATTGAATAACCTAACCCTCACCATCGGAGTGCGGTCGACCGTATATTCATGAACCGTCTGGTAGTTCAATGGCCTGTTGGCCCGAAAAACCAACTCCAGGAATGGTAATATGGTTAGGTTAATGTAGGCATGGCCAACATCCTTCGTCCCATCAAAATAGACCTGGTGCTTCCGATCAAAATAGGAGATACCAAAACTCAGGGTGCCATCCTTCTGCATTCGTGCGGTGGGGATGGTAATTAGCCCGGTTACTCCCGACAGAGATTGGGACTTGCAGTTGTCAGGAAAGACAATCACAGATACTACAATGCAACTTAATACAATGAATTTCTGGAATTTATGCATAAGGGTAATTCTATTAATTGTCTGCACAAAAATAATGTTCGCAAGCAGCCCCATTCAAAAGCCATTTACAATAAAAAGCTACAAATGATACGTATTTCTTCAAAAAAGGAAACACCCAAATCCAATAAACTATTTGGAATATGGGTGTTTCTTTATTTAGGAATTCGGTAATGCAAATTAACTCTTGCCGATCATTGTTCTATCAACCGCCTTGGTTGTGTCCTCCCTGGTTGTGGCAAGGAATAAATGCTTGCTTAAAAGTAATATTGGTTGGAATTTGTACACTGTAAGTTCTGCCAAAGCCAGGAGTAGTAACGCTAACTACCCAGTTTTCAATTGCGACAGTCGCATCTCCTTGAACATAATAACCTGTAGGCGACCGAATAATACCTATAGGATAAATAAAACCATAATAAAGATGCAAATTAGATCTGAGACCCAACCACCAGCCAATCCGTGTACTTGACAAATAGGTCCTGGAAAATATAAAACTTCCAGAAATGAAACCGCCACAATCTGATGTTTTACTTTGTGTTTCATAAGTGATAAATGGGTTTGCCTTTGCCACCCTTGCATATTTATTCAGTCTGGTCCATCTTGAAAAGTGGGATATTTTGTAATAGACTGTATTCCTGTCAGCAGAAAAATGGTCAGGACTAACCACCTCGACGGTACCGTCACTCCTTACATAGTTAAGGGTGAGACCGTCCTGGGTTGCAATTTTCTCAGCCAATGTCATATCGGATGGATAGTCATCTCCTATGTACATATCAATCATCATTGGAACGCTAAGAACCAAACCGGAAGGTTGCAAGTCCAATTGTTGCAGCGGAACAGAACTGTTGACCAACTCCGGGTTGCTGGTTATGGTCGCCTGTTGACCTCCCCCCGTATTCGAAACAGGCGCAGTACTTGCTTCGGTCGGAATATTGGTGACCGTCATGTTAACCGTAGCCGGTTTGGTGCCATCAGCAAGAGTAAAAACTGTTCCCGGCGCAACTGTGGCATTGGCAACGGGAGCACTGGTTGGCACTTCCGAATTGGTTTTTACCGCTATGACAGCTCCGGTTGTCCCGGTAACAGCGACAGGTGTTGCCAGCTTTACCAGCAAAGAAGTTACATTAATCGTCATACTGACTTTGGGGTCGGAGGGCAAGGTAACCGTAATAACTTCAGGAGAAGCCGTGTTGTAACCGGTCTTTGATACAATTATAGTATAGTCCCCGGCAACTGGATCCTTCACAACATAAGTATTACCTGTTGCAACCTGGTTGCCAGTACCACTCGGGGATGTAATCGCAACACTGAACTGTCCGATGGAGTCTCTTGCAAATGAATTCAATGCACTGATAACCAACTTACGTTCAACAGTTATGTTCGCATTCGGATCCGGCGGGCCTTCGCTTTTACGGCAGCTGTAGACGATGATCCCCGCAATTGCTACCACTAAAAATGCGAGAAATAGTTTCAGATTAGATTTTTTCATGCTATAAATTTTAAGGTGTTTAGAGAGTAAATACTTCAGGACAATTTGCCTTCTTTATCAAGCAGAAATAAAAAAAAGCAATAAATAGAACCGTTAAACAAATTTACGTAAAATTAAAAGAAAAATTATGTTCCTGTGTTAAATAATGTTAATTAATTTTTAAATATTCTCTATATTTCAATATTCAGGAATTAATCAAATCGGACCTTAAAAACCACTACCTCCGGGGAATTGCCGATCCTGACGGGCGGGCCCCACGAACCAAAACCGGATGAGACATAGAAGGTTGTATTTCCCTTTTGCTTCAATCCCCAACTTAATTCGAAGATGGCCGCAGTGACGTAATTAAAGGGCCACATTTGTCCGTGATGGGTATGGCCGGACAGGTGAAGGTCTGCCCCCACTTCGACCGCCTCATCCAAATGAAATGGCTGATGGTTCATCACGATGATAGGCTTCGTATGGTCCAACCCCTTTGTAAGCCCTTTCAATTCATGTGGTTGGCTGGTCTCCCCCATGCGGCGGCTGTCCCTGTCGTCCCTGCCGACCAGCTGGATCCCGTTGGGAAGGGTGACCACCTCGTCGCGCAGCACCTTGATGTTGATGCTTTGCAGGTAGGGCAAGGTATTACGGATGCCGCCTATGTATTCGTGGTTTCCCGGAATGGCATAGACCCCCAGGGGCGTTCGGATCTCCTGAATGTGCTTCCCTAAGTTTTTCCGGAGCGCCGGACCGATATCGCCATCGACCAGATCGCCGCAGAGCAGCACAAGGTCGGGCTTTTGTTCGTTGATAATGCGAACCAGCTTCATCTCCTGCCTTTCGCCGATCAGCGCCCCCAGGTGGAGGTCGGATGCCATCAGTATTTTGAGTTCAGGATTCCCGGTTACGGCTTTGTGGATTGTCAAAGGAATCTCCTTAATCCTGGTAGTTAATGCGTTGATGTAACCTCCAAGCACCACCAGTGAAACGATCCCGATGACGGTATATCCCAAATACAACTTCCCGGCAGGTGAAAAATCAGGTAAAAAATGGAAGAAATAGTTGGTCAGGCGAACCACGTCGATTACCAACAGGGCTACCAGAAAATAGAACATGAAAGCCAGCCAGAAGGCCCCAACCCTGTAAATCCATTCACTGACGACTGACGAAGCTGCACGTTCCCAGAACATCCCCACCAGGAAAGAGGAGACCAGGGTCCAGAAAACCAGTGTATACCACTTTTTGTAGGCCGGAGAGCATGAGAATACCATCAACCCACGGCTATAGACGAAGTAATTGAGCGAGGAGTAAACGACCAAAACAATGCTGAAAAATATGAAAAAAGAAAGTGTTCTCATTACAAATTTTATTAGAAAGGCAAAACTATCAAATATTTTTAGGGTATAAATCCCATCCGCCCATTTTGATTATATTTGCCGCAAGATACAACACTTACCTTTTCTATAGATGCAATCGCGGCTCATTATTCTTCTGTTGGTGATCATGTTCATTAGCTCCTGCAACAATGGTTCCCACTGCTATGAATCGTCTGAAACCCTTTTGGTCACTAACTTTACCGCCGATGGCAAGATCAATGTCGACTCCATAATGGTGAGGGGTTACAACAGGTTTGCCAAGGGCGACACCCTGGTATTCAACAGGGTTTCCGCAACGGCTGTGAAGATTGCATTACCGCTGTCTGTCAGCACCGATACAACAGGGTTTGTTGTCTTCGCCAACGGAAGGTCCAGCTCATTCTGGGTAAAACATTCCATGAATTTTCAATTGATCTCACAAAGTTGCGGATTTGCGCCAAATTACGAACTTATTGCCTTGAGGCACAGTTCACTCATCGATTCAATAAAGGTTTTGGATCCGGTTGTGAATCCTAAATCTGCAGAAAAATATGCCACAAATGGACAAAATATTACGGTCTATCTTCATCTTGCTACTCCTTAGTCCGGTTACCGGCTTCGGACAGGTCAAGAAAGAGGTGTGGAGGTACGAAGGGCCCCGCATTGGGATCGATTTGTCCCGTTTTCTGATGCCGACCATCCAAAATGCAACAAAAAGCGCCTTTGAGATACAGGCAGATTATCCCTACAAAGGCAATTTTTTCCCTACCGTGGAGTTCGGGTACCAAAACGTCAATGACCTGAAAGATGCCTTTCACTATACCAACAAAGGGGCCTATGGCCGCATCGGGGTCGATGTGAACATCAACAAATTCGAGTCTTTGTCGGACAATGATCTGGTATTCGTTGGCTTCAGATATGGCTTTAGCAGTTTTTCCCACGAAACCCCTGCTGCGCACTACACCAATTATTGGGGTACGCTGCAATCCGCATTCCCAAAAAAAAACCTGGGAGCCCATTGGGGCGAACTGGTCTTTGGTTTGAAAGGGGAGTTGCTGCCGAATATCTTTTTTGGCTGGTCTGTCAGGGCTAAATTCCTCCTGTCCTCCACCAAAGACGACCATGTTACCCCATATGTTATTCCGGGATTAGGATACACAGCCTCAGAGGTCCCCTTCGATTTTTCGGTAACTGTTGCCTACCGGATCCCGCTTATCAAAACGAAAAAATTGCCAAAAGCGCTCAAATCGGCCAGACCACCCCGTTCTGATTCAGACAAGGATGAGGAGCTCGACCCAAATGATCCCAACAATCCGTACAACAACTCGAACGGGTATGGTGGCGGGCAGCGGGGAAGGGACCAGATGCAGTACTAAAGAAGGATAAAGGATAAAGGATAAAGGATAAAGTAAAAAGGATAAAGTAAAAAGGATAAAGGATAAAGTGGGCATTTGGGCTGAATTTCTCTTTACCACGAATTACACAAATTACACGAATTAAATTTGAAAATCGCGATGGAGGCTGTCTGAAAAGGCATTTTTCTTTATGTGAAATCTTTGTATGCACTTGTTTAGATACCCCACAACTTTAGTTTTGTCTCCCTGCCCACTTTTGCGGGACAAGGCGATATAACCCACAGTGGAGTTAAGTTTGTTTCAATCCACGCGCCCCCTGCGAGGCGCGACCGTATAGTATCTGAAGTATTGTTTTTTAGATAGATACAAAGCCTAAACCGCGATTCATCAAATACCATTCAAAATGATTCATAAATATTCAGTTAAAATACCGCAAGTCATTTATTTTCAATATCCGCCGATCTCCCTGCATTCTCATGAGAGCTTATGGTACGCGGAACTAAATGATTAGGGTTCCTTCCGGGTCATAGCTTTCCTTATGCCCAACATGTTCTATCCGGTTTTTGAAATTGCTGCCCAAAAAATAATACCTTAAGCTGTCGGCCTCCGGATCAATCATGGATTCAAGTTTAAACCGCAACTCAGTGAATGTGGCTGGATCAATTAAACTTTCGAATACCGAATTTTGTACCCGCTGACCAAAGTTAACACATTGTTTGGCAATTTGCCATAATCTTTTACGACCTGAAGGAGTTATCGTCTCCACATCGTAAGTTATCAATACCATCATAAGCTTCGGATTATCTATTTGTTTACAAAAACCGGATAATTATCTATATCTCCTCTTATAAACCGCGCCATAAGCAAAGCTTGTGCATACGGCAATAACCCAACCGGAATTGCGGTTTGCAAATACGGATGGTGTATTTCTTCCTGTTTCCGTTTCTGCCAGGCAGCTATAACATCTTTGCGTGTATCGTCCGTCATCAGAATTCCCCCCACCTCATTTCCTTTAAAACAACGTTTGCTTACCTGTTTCCGATTGATTAGCGATAAAACAAGCCTGTCGGCCAGATAAGGCCGGAATTCTTCCATCATATCGAGGGCCAAACTTGCCCGTCCAGGCCGATCTGTATGGAAAAATCCAACACAGGGATCGAGGCCAACACTTTCCAATGCTGCCCGTACTTCGTGCATTAAAAGCGTATAAACAAAGGAGAGCAGTGCGTTTACATTATCTTTTGGAGGTCGTCGATTTCGGCCTTTCATGAAAAAATCTTCCTTTTGAGTAAGGATCAATTGATCAAATACGCCAAAATAGCCCTGTGCTGCTTCGCCTTCAACTCCACGCAAAACATCAGCCGAAGATGTTCGCAGAACTTGCTTTTGCTTCAATGCCAGCAATTGAATGGATGATTCCAGCTCAGCCAGGTTTTTTCCGGTATTTTGTTCACGAAACGAACGCTGCAATACTGTTCGGCACACAAATGCATCAAACCAGGACTTGCACCCATATAACCGAAACAGACAATTCCTTCGATATTGTGGATGGGCATCCTGAATTTCTCTTTGTCGTCGAGCCTAATCACCACATTTTCACCATCTTTCGCCAGATACGATTCAGGCGTTGTTACATAAAGTGTATTCAACAATTTTCTCATCTGATCAGTCTGTTTCTAATGCATTTTCAAGGTAATCGTTTACCTTCCGTGGGTTACAGAAAGCCTTGGGATTACAGAGTTCGACCAACGAACATGCTTTACAATGCGTTTTATAAATTGCCAATGGAGTAGTGCCGGTTTCAAAAAGTTCATGCATTCGTCGGGCATAAGATTCAACTCTGTTTCTGAGTTCCTGACTAAAAATAACTTCATGGCGGTGCCGGGTTTCTCCATAAAACAAATATCCAGTGCTTATTATCAAGTTAAAATCGTCTGTGGCATTGTAGATCTCTTCGAGACAAATGGCCTGGGCACAAAGTTGTACCTCGTCGCGTTCATCGGGCTTGGGCTTTCCACGTTTGTATTCAACAGGCACGGGTTGCCATTTACCCGGATAGCCTTCCAACCCAATCCCTTCGCCATTTTCAGACCGGATAAACTCAACCACATCAGCCACACCATACAATCCTAACCGGTACGAAACCAATGAAACAGACCTCAGGGTAATAACACTTCCGCGCACTTCGCCTGCAAAAGGGTCGTCAACCCGCTCGTGCATGTGGTTCCCCTCAACTGTTCGCATATTTTCGGCCCATTGCTGCTCAATGTGTATCAATGCCCATTGCCGCTCACAAAAAGCAATATGCTGAATACCAGAGAGCATTAAAAGATCGTCATCGGAGTACATTTTTATTTATGATTTGATTACTTTTGCATTAAATCATAACAAAATGAAAGAGATCGTTTTCATAGTTGAAGAATCTCAGGACGGCGGCTATTTTGCCCGAGCTGTCAATCAATCCATCATCACCGAGGGTGAAACCATGGAGGAACTTCGCCATATGATATCCGATGCAGTGCGTTGCCATTTTGTTGAAGAAGAAATGCCTACCTATGTTCATTTGCATGTTACCCGCGAAGAAACATTTGTTTTATAAAACTGCCTCGGGATATTGATGCTTCAGATCTTATTAAAGCGCTTTATAAGTTTGGCTACGAACCTACAAGGCAGACTGGAAGCCATATCCGGTTAACTACCCAACAAAACGGACAACACCACATTACCATCCCCAACCACGATCCTTTAAAAATAGGAACCCTAAATGCCATACTTACAGATGTGGCAATGCATTTAGGAATTTCTAAACAAGAAGTTATTGATGGACTGTTTTAAAAACCAAGAATTGATCCCCGTTGCAGTCTTTGGTTTATTGGAAAGTGAACAGTAAGAAGAATTACCTTTAAATCCAAATACCTCAAGTAGTTGCAGATTAAAATCCTCAACTCGAAGCAATTGATCCGTGATCGGCTCGAATGGATAATCAATTTGGCTAACAATCCTGTAGGTTATTGCATGTGGTCTTAACTTGCATGCTCATTGGGCCAAGATTCATAAAAATCAAAAACACACTGTTAAATAACTGGTAGTCAAATTGTCTTTTAAATTTATTTGATTACTTTTAAGTGAGTTTTCTTCAACAGACTTACACATGATAAACTATTGACCTAACATATATTTACCTAAACCGATAAAAACCACACGATATAAAATTCCCCTATATATAACGAAAGCGACCGCTTGCGCGGCCACTTTAAATGTTTTCACAACGGAATAATCCTTATTGTGATTTGCTTTCAAATTGTAATGCCAAAGTAGTAATAAATATCGAAATACAAAATTATATGAAAAAAATTTTAGGATTGGATTTAGGAACCAATAGTATTGGATGGGCACTAACGGAACAAAATTATAATGGGAAAGACGGTAAAATCCTTGGAATGGGATCACGAATTATCCCCATGGATCAGGCAAGTATTAGCGATTTTGAAAAAGGGAACTCCATCTCGCAAACCGCAGGTAGAA
>Ga0172379_10005199_pt1 | contig 18382 bp, 15 predicted proteins | sample GrowelOW334metaG_FD_119756 | JGI IMG/M metagenome (GOLD analysis project Ga0172379, IMG submission 119756) | Groundwater microbial communities from an aquifer near a municipal landfill in Southern Ontario, Canada - Groundwater well OW334 metaG | ecosystem: Environmental > Aquatic > Deep...
AACGCGCCGTGACGATTGCGGCAGTCAATTTCGTAGTATCCAAGTACAGTATACAAGAGTCGCAAATCACAAAAAACCCTTATCCACAGTTATTGCTTGCAGGTTTTTATCGGTAGCATAATATGGCTAATTTGTGACCATAAGTAGTATGTATTGACGCTGTATTTCATATATGATACACTTTTGTTATAAATATGAAACGCAAGAACAACTTAATTGAGCAGCTAAAAAATTTACCCCACTTTACCAAAAGTACAGTTCGTCAGCTTGGTGCTGGGCTGGGTCTTAAGGATGCAACAATTAGTGTTTACATCAGTCGTTTTCTGAGAAGCAGAGAAATATATAGATTGAAAAATGGCCTATATGTGTCGGCTAGTTTTTTTGACAGAAACAAAGGCGATGTTTCGTATTCTTTTTATCTGGCCAATATTTTACGAAAGCCATCGTATGTAAGTTCGTGGGCGGCATTACAGTATTACAATCTGACTACAGAGGCCATTTACTCTATTACTTCGGTAACACAGAAAGTGACAAGGGACTATCAGACAAAAGCGGGAAATTTCTCATACCAGTCAATAAATGAGGGTCTTTTTTCTGACTTTGTACATGTAAAAAGGAAGTTTGATTTCTTTGTAGCCTCTCCTTCAAAGGCATTATTCGACTTGCTATATTTTAGAACAAATGAGTTTAAGAGTGTTTCTATACAGAATATTAAGACCTTTATAGAAGGGCTACGTATAGATATTGAAGAGATGGATAAAGAAGAACAGGCTAAATTTTACTCATTGATTAAAAAATACTTACATGAGTGAACAGATTAAAACTATTCTGAGGGGGAGACTTGAAGATCTGGCATCAAATGGCGAGATTGATCCGGAAACGCGCCGAAACGCTCTTAAGGAAGATTTGCAGTACTACGTCCTGAACTTCGTTTATCATCACGCGGAATATAGCAAATGGATAATGTACGGTGGCTCCGCTCTTCGTATTATTCATGGACTGGATCGAATGTCGGTTGATTTGGACTTCGAAATCGCACATTCTATAACCGATAAATTTCTGGCGGACTTGAAGAAAGAAATTGAGAGTTATTTCGCCAATACTTACGGTGCGGGTGAGGATTTTCTTACTATGACGATAACTGGTAGAGGATTACTTATGAAATTTCATGTAGGTGATGAATTGAGTTCAGGAAACACATCAAAACAGATTCATGTCAAAATAGACCTTAACTTTTTTGTTGCTCCGGAAGGGAAGATAGTGGTGGAGCATAGACCGATAAATAGAGGTCAGCTTTCTTTTGTCATTCTCACCTATAATATGTCAGCTTTGATGGCCAGTAAGATTGCAGCGATCTTTCTGCGTGATTCACGCAATGTTTACGGCAATATCTATGACTATAAAGGGAGGGATATATACGATTTGCTCTGGTATATGGATAAGAAAACGGTACCTGATTTTGATTATTTAAATGCCAAACTTAAAGAAAATGGATTTGAAGTGCCGGATATTAAAAAGCTTTTTGACAAACTCACAATAGAAATCCTCAATTATCCTAAGATGGACGATCTGCTTAAGGATGACCTGGCACATCTCTTCGAAAACCCGCTCAAATTTAAAGGTTGGTTCGAGCATTGGCGCGAGAGTTATTTACGACTTCTCGACGATTATAAAATATGCATTGTTACGGGGCTTGAAAGAATTGAAATATTTCAGGATTTTAACACTGATATTTTTTCCTTTGTGTATTGGTATAAGACAGAAGAAGGTCGGCTGGTTAGGGTTTATTATGCAGTAAGTGATTACTGGATTGATTCTGGTGACGGTAATCTCACAATTGAAACAGATCCAAAACTGAAAGACAAAATTGAGTTTCGCAGTAACGGCGTAAGCAGTCGTTCGGTTCCAAAGGATAAACTTGAACAGTATGCAACTTTGTTTTATAAAAAAACGGAAAACTATTTCAAAAAAACAAATAAGATCGTGCTTGGCGATAAACTTGTTACCAAGACCATACGCATGACGGCAGATAATCTAAATTTGGCTAAGCAGATTTTGCTAAACATGACCGCTCTGTTGTCGTGCGAACTAGATGATTTAATGAAATAATAGAGACAAACATTTATATGTTTTAGGGGAAAGGTGATTATTTTTGCGCTGTTCTGCTATACTCCCCCTATGCCTCGTCTCCGCCCCCTTTTAACTCAACCCCAACGCTTGGAACTCTCCAAATACTCCGATGTTATCGCCCACCTTCTATTTCATCGCGGCCTTGAGACAGCCGAAAAAGCCCAGAAATTTCTAGAACCTGATTACTCGACTGACATTCACGACCCATTTTTACTCAAAGACGCCGAGAAAGCCGCAGGTCTGGTCATTGAGGCCATTAAGAGCAAAAAAAGAATTACCATATACGCCGACTATGATGCCGACGGGATACCGGGGGCGGCATTGTTTACAGACTTTTTAAAAAGGATTGGCTTTAAAAACTTTGCAGTCTATATTCCGCATCGTCATGACGAAGGTTTTGGCTTGAATGAAGATGCTGTTGAGAAAATTGTGGCTGATAAGAGTGATCTTCTCATCACCATCGACTGTGGCATTACCGATGTAGTCGCTGTTAAGAAAGCCAAGAAGGCCGGCTTAATAGTGATTATTACCGATCATCACGAGCCGCCGGAGGAATTGCCTCCCGCGGATGCGATTATCGATCATCGGCAGGCGGACTGTGCTTATCCGGACAAGAATCTTTGCGGTTCGGGGGTGGCTTTCAAACTTATTCAGGCCATATTAAAGAAAGAGCGCTTTGGTTTGGGGGAAGGGCAAGAGAAGTGGCTTCTGGACTTGGTGGGGCTGGCGACCATGTCGGACATGGTCCCTTTGACGGGGGAGAACCGGGTTTTGGCTTATTACGGCATGAATGTTTTGCGGAAAAGTCCACGAAAGGGTCTGATGGAGCTGCTCCGTAAACTGAAGATCAATCAGCGGACCTTGAGCGAAGACGATGTAGCTTTCATGATCACCCCGCGGATCAATGCCGCTTCGCGAATGGGTTTGCCTATGGATGCCTACAGTCTTCTCGTGGCTGATAACGAAACAGACGCGCGATTTTACGCGGATCATCTGGATAAGATCAATAATGAAAGAAAAGGTGTGGTGGCGTCCTTGGTCAAAGAAGTTAAGAAGCTGGTCCATGAAAGACATGGCTCGGCTATGCCGGCCGTCATCGTTCTGGGCAACCCGCTTTGGCGGCCGTCCCTTCTCGGACTGGTGGCCAATTCCTGCGCGGAAGAATTCAACCGTCCCGTTTTCCTCTGGGGGCGCGATGGTGATGATGTTATCAAAGGCTCTTGCCGCTCCGAAGGGCAGTCCAGTGTCGTGGCTCTGATGCGGTCTGTGTCGGTTGAAGTCTTCTCCCAATTTGGCGGTCATCATCATTCGGGCGGTTTCGCCGTTAGCAATGAGCAGATCCATTTTCTGGAAGTGAAGTTGAATGAAGGGGCGAAGAAGATTAAGGAAGTTAAAGAGAAAGCTCGGGCGGATTTGGATAAGGCTAAAGATGGCAATGGATTAATAGTTGAGGAGACTGGTTTGGATGACGATAATGAAAATGAGCAAATTATCGATTCGGAATTGAAACTCGATGATCTAACGCCCCAATTCTTTGAAGACCTTTCCAAACTAGCTCCCTTCGGCATGGGCAATCCCAAGCCGCTCTTTCTTTTCAAGAATGTTGTTCCCAAAGTGGTTCGCACCTTCGGCAAAGCTCAAGATCATGTCAGTCTGACTTTCTCCCGCACCAACGGCCGCGAAATTTCCGCTATTTCCTTCTTTGGCGCGGCAAATGATTGGGCCAAAATACTCAAAACGGGTGATAAGATTGATCTGGTGGCGACACCGGAGAAGTCTTACTTCGGGGGGAGGGTTGAGTTGAGGTTGAGGGTGGAGGGGGTGGAGAGGAAGTAAATAGTAATTAGTAAACGGTAAACAGGAGAGGTAAGAAGTAAGATTTAAGAATTAAGAAAGGGAATAGTATGGCTGTAAATAATGGTAGAATAGTAGCATTGACAAAATAGGGTTAGTTGGTGTATAATACTACCAGTTTAGAACCTTGAAAATCTTCCGTTCGTCATGGCAGAAAGTGGCTCAGTCGGGACATTTTCTGCTATGACGAAAACCTGTGGTTTAGTCAGATAGCAAAAAATCGAGTGTGTCCCAAGATATGGGATGAGCTCATAGCAAAGAAAGATGAGTTACTATGAATCGTAACGTGTCTGAATTTGGTAAAGAAGTCGGCCTTGTCCACGAGATGATAATTACTGGTCGCAGTGCTGGTGCGGGAGCCCTCTTCTTCACCTTCCTATCCCAAGACAAAGAGTCGTTCACGAGAATTGCCAGACTTGTGAATCTTCAGGCAGTGATCAAGCAAGTCAATCATTCTCTGAAGAAGGTTGAAGACTTCAGGGCGGTTGACGACCTCATTGAGGTCGTAAGCAAAGTGGTGCACAGTTCAACCGCCGCACATTGTATGAGCTGCCCCGATCCGGGCTGGCGAGCTTCGCAACACTTATATGTACCCGAAGAGGTGTTAAGAGAGCACAAGGCAGAAAGAGATGCATTGCCAGTCAATGAACAGGAGGAGTGCTTACTACGGCAGGAGGAAGCGTATAGCAAGTACTTCTTCAATCATCTTATTGGTGACCGCCTACGAGCAATCGGAATTCACCCGGCCGAACTGGCGTTCGCCTTTCGTGGTGTGGAGTCTGATGAAAAGGGCTGGCTTACCAGTGGAGGCTGTTGCAGTGCCGAGGACTTCGCAGTTGCTCTAAAAGGGCTGGTAACTCTCCACAATCTTCTCTTCGAGATCGAGGCCACTCTCTGACTTGCCAAGGCTTCCGGAAGATGCGCCTTAACTTCATGTTGTCCCCCTCAGAGCAAACCGGCTCTGAGGGGGTTTATCGTTTATGAGGAGAAATGTTTGCGAGGCCTCGCCTCGCAATTCTATATGCTAATATATCCCCATGAACATTATCTTCACCGACGGCTCATCTCGAGGTAATCCCGGCCCCGGCGGCTGGGGGAGTGTGGTTGTAACAGGGGTGGAAGATGGAAAGCAGACAGCCGAGTCGGCAATAATTGAATTGGGTGGGGGAGAAAAAGAAACCACCAACAACAGAATGGAAATAAAAGCCGCTATTGGTGGATTGGGAGCCACGGAAGCGGGCGCGGAAGTTACTATTTACACCGATTCTTCTTATTTAATAAATGGAATAACCAAATGGATCAAGGGTTGGAAGAGGAACGGCTGGATAACCAAAGCCAAAGAGGATGTTTTGAACAAGGACCTTTGGATGGAACTGGACGCGCTCGTCAAAGACCGAGCTGTGACCTGGAAATATGTGGGCGGGCATGTGGGCATTATTGGCAATGAACGGTGTGATACTATTGCCACGGCTTTCGCCGATGGTGTGCCGATGAATCTTTATAAAGGGCTCCTTAGCGCTTACACACTTCCTAATATATTAGATATTTCCCATAATGAAGGTCTTCAGGACAGTAAGAAATCCTCATCTTCCCACAGCCGCGCCAAGGCTTATTCTTATGTCAGTTCCGTGGGCGGAGTTATAAGGGTTCATCATTCCTGGGCCGATTGCGAAAAGCTGGTCAAGGGCGCGAGGGGAGCGAGGTATAAGAAGGCGGTGGATGCTGGGGAGGAAAAGAAGATTGTGGAGGAGTTTAAGGCGTTTTTGGTTTAAAATTCCTTCATTCTTTTTTGAACGCTTTTTTATTCTTTCTTTATCACTTTTTGATACGGATTTTATCTCCTAGGAATAGAATGGGGTAATGTCCAAGAAAACTTTTCTTTTCTGGAGCGTGTTAATTGCGACCGCCTTTTTCCGTCTCTCCGGCTTATTCGCACCATCTCCACCAAGCTTAGATTCCTGCCTCAAGAAGATTACCAAAGGCTCAGGTTTTATCGTGACACAACCTGAAAGCAAAGAAAGCGGCCAAGTTTTCGTCATTTCACCGGAAAAACTTTCTATTTCTGCGACCGGAGAGGAATGCCAAGACGCGCCGCTCATCCGAGTCAAAACCAAACTTTATCCTAAATTCTTTTATGGCAACTTCGTAACTTTTGAAGGGAAGTTGTTGGAGCCAATTAATTTCGATAGCGGTGATCGGACTTTCGATTATGTGGGCTATTTGGCCAAAGATGATATTCACTTCGAAATGAAAAGCGCGTTAGTTAAAGTTTCCGATGATGCTCAAACCAGCTTAAGCTCAAAACTTTTTGGTTTAAAAAGATCTTTTATTTCTAATTTGGACAAAACATTAGGCGAGCCGCACGGCGCCTTGGCGGCGGGGCTGGTGGTAGGGGAGAAAGCTGCTTTGGGCAAAGATCTCCTGGAAGCCTTCCGGATCGTGGGCCTTATCCATATCGTCGTTCTTTCCGGTTATAACATCACGATTGTGGGCGAGACGATGCGTAAACTTCTCTCGTTCCTGCCGCGAGTTTGGGGGATTATTTTCGGAGCGATCGGCATTATTCTTTTCGGCATCTTGGTTGGCGGGGGAGCGACCGTTGTTCGTTCCTGCTTCATGGCTTCCATCGCTCTTTTTGCCGATCTCATCCGCCGCGACTACAATGTTCCTCGGGCCCTCATTTTGGCCGGACTGATTATGGTTATCCAAAATCCCTTAATCTTGCTTCATGACCCTTCTTTCCAGCTTTCTTTTCTTGCCACTCTCGGCCTTATTCTTCTGGCTAGTCCCATCGAAGCCTATTTGGGCTGGGTGCCGGAAAGATTCGGCATTCGCGGCATCGTGGCCTCCACCTTCGCCACCCAGATTTTCGTTTCGCCTTTCATCTTGCACATGATGGGGCAGATCTCTATTATCGGTCTGGTGGTCAATATTTTGGTTCTGCCTTTCATTCCTCTTACTATGCTCTTTGTTTTCCTTCAAGGTTTGGCCGGTTTTATTTACATGCCACTTGCCACTTTTGTCGGCTGGGGAAGCCACCTTCTTCTTTCCTACGAATTATTCATGGTGAATAGTTTCGCCAAAATGCCGTTTGCTTCGCTCACCGTGCCGCCCTTCTCATGGTGGTGGGTGGGGGCATTTTATGGGGTGTTTGGGGTGGGGTGGGTAATTGCAAAAATCTTTTTGAAGTCAAAAAATCAGAAAGAAAAATTAAGATAACAATTTCTTATGAATAATTATAATAATAAAACAGCATATTTTATATTTGTTATACTATCTAACATGTACGCTTTTATTGATGAAAGTGGTGATCATAATATGGATACAAAGACATGGGATAACAAATACACCATATTTGTATTGGCCCTTGTCTTAATTGAAAAGAATAGTTACGAAGTAATTGATGGGGGCCTTAAAAAAATCAAGAAGGATATATTTGGTAGTGAGAATTTTATTTTACATACAAAGGAACTCAATAATCCAAATGTAAAAACATCTGATCCACGAAATAAGGTTATCTGTAATGCAGAAAAAAGGGCGGAATTTTATGGAAAACTCAATAAATTTATTGAGGATGCACCACTTAAGACGAGTTACATGGTTATTAAAAAACGTGAATTTGCTGATCAATATACAAATCCGTCTGATCCGTACGAAATTTCTTTTGAGAATCTTCTAAATAGGATATTATTTTATTCAAAATCAGATAGTATAGAGGTGTATCCTGAGTGTCGCAAATCCGATCTGGATAAGAGCTTCTTGGCTGAATATGCAAAGTACTCAATAAGAGGAATACAGTTTCACAGCCCTGAAGAAATCAAGAGGAGAATTAAAAAGGTTGAATTGAAGGATAGGAAGGAGAATATCAGCGGCCTACAAATTGCAGATCTATTGGCGAATCCTGTAGGACGCCATTTCTGTGGAATAAAGCCTAAACCAGTTGGAAATGAAGTTCCTTATACATTGGCTCGTAGCAAGCTAGCAGGAAATAAGGATACTTCTTTAACAGTGTTCCCAGAAACGAGAAAAGCGCCGTTCTAATGGACTGCGCTTTTCTACTCTTTGTATACTACCACAGTTCGATAGTTATTACTACTAGATATCCCCTAAAAATATGGCTACAGATAAGGACCCCATCTAAATTATCGTCACTAACTTACTGGCCCTCGAGAAATTATCTTCCACGAAATGCCAATTGAGGTTGGCAAAGAAGTCTTCGATGTAAGCCTTCTTGCCGGATGGTTGGTAATCGGCTACATAGGAGTGCTCCCACATATCGAGAGCCAGGATGAGAGCGCAATCTTGGAGTTGACCGAGATGTTGTTCGTCGACCCAGGCGTGAAGGAGGCGGTTGTCCTTACGGTCGAAGTAAAGCATAGCCCAGCCGATCCCGCGGGTGAGAGATATGGCTTTGAATTCAGTCAGCCAAGACTCGAATGATCCCCAAGTTTCAATGATCATCTTTTTGAGTTCACTCTTTTCACTCATGGGCTTGGCACCGCCCGAGAGGGAACCGAAATAGGATTCATGGTTCCGTATGCCGTTGTATTCGAAGCTGAAACGGCGGTGAAGCTCGCCTAAGAGGTAGGTGTTCTTTTCGCTCTCTTTCATAAGCTCGGCGATCTTCTCTTGAACTAGGTTGGCGTGTTTGACATAGCCGGCGTAAAGCTTCAGATGCTCTTCGATATTTTTGGCTGAAATACCTTTAAGTTTTGGGATATCAAATGTTTTTGGGGTGAAGGTTTTCATGGGTTTTGACTTGCGAGGCGAGGCCTCACAAGATTAACTGGTAATAGCTCTATTATACGTTATATTTGGGAACGATTTGTGAGGCGAGGCCTCGCAAATCGAGATCTTCATTCTTTTTTTATCACTTTTTGATACGGATTTTATCTCTCTTCGATATGATAGGGTTATGTCTGGGAAATTATTGAAACCATTAGTAATTGTTGCTACCGCCACCGCCATTGGTAGCAGCTTTGGCTTTTATGTTTGGAAAGAGAACCAACGGCCGCCTATTTTAGAAATTTACGTTTTCGCTCTATCGAGTGGCCGTTCGATGTTCATTCGGACGCCTGAAGATTACCGCTTGCTTATTGACGGCGGTTCCAATGGGGAAGTGATTCGAGAATTGACGAAGATCTTACCTTTCTATTCTCGAAGGATTGATGCTCTTCTGGCTACCAATACTGAGGGTCGAAACCTTGGCGGGCTGATTGAAGTGGTTAATCGTTACAAAATTGGTCTGGCCTATTTGCCTGAATACACGACACAAAGCCTTGGTTTGGCCACTTCTACAGACGAAATAAATCAGATCCTTCTTACAACTTTAGAGAAAGGGAATATTCCAATGAAGCTATTGCAAGCCGGAGATCGTTTGTCATTAGATTCAAAGACGACTCTGAATATTCTTTTCCCAGCTCTAGCTCAAGATTTTGCTTATTCCAAAGCCAGTCCGCCGGAGATCTTATTTAAGGTAGCTTTTGGCCAAACCTCGGCTATATTCTTGGGAAACGCTACAAATAAGGTTCAGAAATACATTGTCGGGCAAAATCTTGCTACATCCGGCAGTCATTTGAATTTTGAATCCGACGTTTTGATTGTTACCCATAGCGCGATTGTCGGCAATCTGAATGCCAACCTAATGAGTGAAATCAGCCCGGATTATTTGATATATTCCAAGACCACCAGATCTTCAGGTTCTTCAATAGCCAAAGTTACCGATTCGGCTAGCACCAAAGAGAATTTAAAAAAGACAACTTCAAAAGACAAGACTTCTGGCAGACCCAAGAAAATCCCGGTTGATCCACTGGCAAGCTTATCTGATTCCGCGCGATTTAACCTGAAAGAAAAGGGAAGCGTTAAAACAGTTTCCGACGGTCAGACTTTAAGTATTGAACCATTCAAATAAAAAATGGCCCTCGCCATTTCATTTCTCTTTTTTCCTAGTCCCCAGTCCCTAAAACCTAGTCCCTAAACCCTAACTCCTAATCCCTCTGCGATTCAGTCCCTAACTACTAATCCCTAAATAAGTCCCGCCTTCTTTAGCGTAAGAAAAGCGCCATTCTTCTCAATCGTTCGTAGAGCCCTAGTAGAGATATTCAAGATCATTGTCTTCTTCAATTCAGGAACGTAAATCCGCTTTTTCTGGAGGTTGGGATATTTGCGGATATTGCCGCAAGGATTGAATTGAGTCGCACGAGTCCGATTGGAGTATCGACCTCCCATAATTGAGCCTCGTTTGGTTATTGCGCAGATTTTGGCCATGGATGTATTAGAAGGGTATGCTAACATGGGCATATGAGGTCTGTAAAGGCCACTAATGACATATCACTGTAAACTGTAAACTCCTACCATCATGATCATCCTAATCTCCATCATCATCCTTATCTTTTCCGTTATCATCCACGAAGTCGCCCACGGCTTCATGGCTGAATATTTGGGCGATCCGACTGCCCGTTTGCAGGGACGATTGACCTTGAATCCGCTCAAGCACCTTGATCCTGTCGGTTCCATTATTGTTCCGCTTATAACCTCCTTGGCTGGTTTCACCTTCGGCTGGGCCAAACCGGTTGAATTCAACCCATACAATCTCAAGAACCGCCGCCAGGGAGAATTCCTGATCGCTCTGGCCGGACCGCTTTCCAATCTGCTTTTGGCTTTAATATTCGGAATAGTTATCCGCGTGGCTATTGGAAGTTCTCAGATTTCTATGCCTTTCGTGGAGATGGCTTCGTATATAGTTCTTATAAATATCATTTTGGCCGTATTCAATCTGATACCTTTGCCACCCTTGGACGGCTCCAAGCTGCTATTTGCCTGGCTGCCGGAACAATACGGCCGGGCCCGGCTGATCATGGAAACCTACGCCCCGTTGTTTATCCTAGTGGTTGTCTTCTTTCTTTGGCAGGTTATTTCACCGGTAATACCGTACATATATAGTCTTATTACGGGAATAGCTTTGTAATAGGAAAATTTCCTTATTTCTTGCCAGATTTGATCTCTTGTGCTAGTTTTAGCCCATTGCCGTTGGGCAAGGTACATTATAGGCAATTTGAGTAATCGGGCGGCTATCAAACTAAAGGCCAAACGGTGAAGAATTCAGGATTGCCAGGAAGAGGAGCTGGGAGGTATGAGCTAAGAGCGTTGTTTTCTCTTCCTACCTCTTATCTCCTAGCTCTTAGCTCTAGTTTCTCATTACTAATTACTAATCTCTAACCAATGCCAACTATTAACCAACTGACCAAATCGAGTCGCAAGCGTTTCAAGCGCAAGTCCAAATCCATCGCTCTTACGCGCACTTTCAACACGATCAAGAACCATCCTATTTTCTTCCCCGCTCCTTTCAAAAGGGGAGTTTGCGTCAAAGTAACGACCAAAACTCCTAAGAAGCCGAACTCGGCTATTCGTAAGATTGCCAGGGTCCGCTTGACCAATGGTATGGAAGTCACGGCCTATGTTCCGGGAATTGGACACAATCTTCAAGAGCATGCCGTCGTTTTGCTCCGGGGCGGCCGCGTCAAAGACGTCGGTCTTCGCTACTCGATCGTCCGCGGTGTTCTAGACTGTGCCGGCGTCGAAGCTCGCAGGAAAGGTCGAAGCCAGTATGGCAACAAGAAGCCGAAGGCGGCAAAAACAGCCTAGGGCAAAAGTTAAAAGGCAAAAATTAAAGTAAAAAATACAAAGTACTAAATTTCTAAACTTTAAATTTTAAACTTTCACTTTTGACTTTTGACTTTAAACTTCTAACTTAAATAACATGAGACGCAAACTAAACATCAAAAGGGAATTGCGAGCCGATATCAATTACGATTCGCTCAAACTGGCCAAATTCACCAATTACATCATGGAATCCGGCAAGAAAAACATTGCTCGGAAGATCGTGGCTGATTGTATGATTGCCATCAAAGAAAAAGCTAAAGTCGAGAATCCTCTCGAAGTTTTCGAAGCCGCTCTCAAGAATACTTCTCCGGCTATGGAAGTCCGCTCCCGCCGCGTCGGTGGTGCTAACTACCAGGTTCCGCGCGAAGTTCGTCCAGAGCGTAAGCAGGCTCTCTCTATGAAATGGATTATTGAAGCTGCTCGTTCCAAGAAAGGCGCGCCCATCCACCTCAAACTGGCCGACGAGATCGTGGCTGCCTCCAAGAACGAAGGCGAAGCCGTCAAGAAGCGCGAGAATGTCCACAAGATGGCCGAAGCCAACAAGGCTTTTGCTCACTTTGCCTGGTAATTTTCGCGAAGCGAAAATTATCCCGAGCTTGTCGAGAGATTTGCTTGCGCGAAGCGAGTCGAGGGATTTAAATTTCAATAAGCGTAAACAACTTGATGTTCCAATTTGGAACATCAAGTTGTTTAAGGTACGATTTTGGTATTTATAATCAAAATTAAAATTTGTCTCTTCAAATTTTATGATAGAATTGTTCCGTGAAAAAAGAAAAAATTATAGAAACAAGCCTAAATATACCCGTAACTCCGGAATTTGTAGAACGCCGGATTCATTTGATTCGTGGCCAGAAAGTAATGCTTGATAGTGATCTGGCGGAATTGTATCAAGTCGAGACAAAGAATCTGAATAAAGCTGTAAAAAGGAATATCGCCAGATTTCCTGGTGACTTCATGTTTCGGCTTACGAAAAAAGAGATCCAAAACTTGAGGTTCCAAATTGGAACCTCAAGTTGGGGAGGTGGCCGCTATTTACCGTATGTTTTTACAGAATTAGGTGTTGCTATGCTTTCTTCGGTACTTAAAGGTGATCGTGCTGTCCAAATGAACATTTTCATTATGAGAGCCTTCGTTAAACTTCGCGAGCTCTTGGCTACTCATGCCGATCTGGCTCGGAAGATGGAAGAATTGGAAAAAGAGCAGAAAAAGCAAGGCGATCATTTACTGGCCGTTTCTTCGGTCTTGAAAAGGTTGATGGACGAAGGTGCCAAGCAGAAGGATGCTATTGGTTTTTTGGCATAACAAATTTGATTATTTCCCACTTTTCCTGTATCGTATTGTTCATCAAGCAGTCTCTGCTTTTTTATTTATAAGCATCATTTTATAAGCTCAAATCCATGAACCGCGACTACCCACTTGAACGCATGCGCAACTTCGGCATCATCGCTCATATCGATGCCGGCAAAACGACGACTTCCGAACGCATCCTGTATTACACGGGCATGATCCACAAGATCGGCGAGGTTCATGACGGCGAGACGACCACCGACTGGATGGAACAGGAAAGGGAGCGCGGCATCACCATCACGGCCGCCGCCGTGACCTGTTTCTGGAATCCTACTTATATGCCCAAAGCGGATGTTTCCAAGAAAGTCCGTTTCAATATTATCGATACTCCAGGACACATCGACTTCACTGTTGAAGTTAAGAGATCTTTGCGCGTACTCGACGGAGCAGTCGTCGTTTTCGATGGGGTGGCCGGCGTTGAGCCCCAGTCCGAGACCAACTGGCGCTATGCCGACGATGGCAAGGTACCTCGCCTCTGCTTCATCAACAAGATGGACCGGATGGGCGCTTCTTTCGAGCGATCCTACAAGTCTATCCTCGAAAGATTGAACAAGAACGCCGTTCGTTTCCAGATCCCTATCGGCCTGGAAGGCGATCATATCGGTGTCGTCGACCTTATGCGAATGAAAGCTTTTTATTTTGAAGGCGAGAAGGGTATCAATATTATCGAAAAAGAGATTCCGCCAGAATTGCTGGAAGACGCCAAGAAATACCGGGCCGAAATGGTCGAAAAGATCGTCGAACATGATGATGTGGCTATGCAGAAATATTTGGACGGTAAGGAAATCCCTATGGACGAGCTCAAGAAAATCACCCGCAAAGCCGTCATTGCCAACGATCTTTTCCCTGTCTTTACCGGTTCGGCTCTGAAGAATGTCGGCGTTCAGTTGGTTCTCGACGCCGTCGTCGATTATCTACCATCACCTCTCGATATCCCGGCTATCAAAGGCATTGATCCTAACACTGGAGGGGAAATCTTCCGCCACGCCGATGACAGCGAACCTTTCTCGGCTTTGGCTTTCAAGCTTCAGAACGATCCTTTCGTCGGACAGCTGACTTTCTTCCGTGTTTATTCCGGTACGATCGAGGCCGGTACTTACATTTACAATTCTTCCACGGGCAAAAAAGAGCGTCTGGGCCGGATCGTCCGTCTGCAGGCCGATCAACGCGAGGAAGTTAAGAAAGTCTTCGCCGGCGAGATCGCCGCGGCTGTCGGTCTCAAGGATGCTCTGACTTCTCATACTTTCTGCGACGAGGACAAGCCGATCGTTCTTGAAGTTATCAAGTTCATGGAACCGGTCGTTTCTCTCCGCATCGAGCCCAAGACCAAGGCCGACCAGGAGAAGATGGGTATGGCTCTGCGCAAGCTTGGCAACGAGGATCCCACTTTCAGAATTTCCTCAAATCAGGAAACAGGGGAAACGATCATTTCCGGCATGGGAGAGCTCCACTTGGAGATCATGGTTGACCGGATGAAGCGCGAGTTTAGCGTCGAAGCCAATGTCGGCGAGCCGCAAGTGGCCTATCGCGAGACGATCATGAACAGCGCCGAAGCCGAGAACAAATACATCAAGCAAACTGGTGGTAAGGGTCAATACGGCCATGTTCGGATCACACTGAAGCCGATGGAACCCTGGCCGGAAGGGGAGAAGATTCCCAAAACCGTCCATCGTTACGATGATTTCGAATTTATCAACTCGATCAAAGGCGGCGTTATTCCCAATGAATTCATCCCGGCCGTCGAAAAAGGCGTCCATGAAGCCATGGATCGTGGTATCGTGGCCGGCTACAAGATGGTCAATGTTTCCTGTGAGCTAACCTTCGGTTCCTATCACGATGTCGACTCCTCGGAAATCGCCTACAAGATCGCCGCTTCCCAGGCCTTCCAAGACGCCGCCAAGCGAGCCAAGCCGGTCATCCTCGAGCCGATCATGAAGCTCGAGGTCGTCTGCCCGGAAAAGTACATCGGCGACGTCAACGGTTCTATTGCCTCGAAACGCGGCCTGATCGAAGGTCAGAACGCCAAAGGTCAGAATGTCTCGATCATCGCCAAAGTTCCGCTCTCGGAAATGTTCGGCTATACGACCCAGTTGCGCTCGATGACTTCCGGCCAAGGCAGCGCCATGATGGAATTTGATCATTATGAGGTAGTTCCGGCTAATGTGGCCTTGGAGATTGCTGAAAAAAGGAAATAATATTGCAGTTTTGGTTGACGGATAAAAAACTGGCATGGTAAACTTGTGTTTGTAAGCACTCGCATGTCATTGGGTAGTTTGCCCAAGATGATGTTATCGGCTAAAGCTGGTGGCGAGTCCTCAAAGGCCCGAATAGGGCCTTTGTTGTCTAGAAGACGCTGAAAAAATGCAATAGACCGTCATTCTTTCTTCGTAAAATGACATGAATTTTAATTTGTTCTGAATTCAAAAGTCCAAAACCTCTAATTTCCCAAAAGTGACCGACTGAGCCTGCTTTTTTCGTTAGTCTGTGCCTGCAGACCGACTTAGTATTTTGGATAATTTGTATTGCCTGAGAAAGTAATAAAATTCGTCTGTTTTGTTCTTGAAATTCTCGAAATTTCCGGCCCTTGCGTATTAGGTGATTCCAACCATGCTTATTAAAGTATACCCTCTCGTTATCTAGAGCTGGGCAGATGATAGAGCCAATCTTTCTATAAAATTTCTTGGCTTCATCAAGTAATTTTGTGTCATTTATATCTAACATTCGGACAACTTTATCAAACCCAAATGAAATCCTTATCAAATAGCGATAAAATCCGTCTAAAATTTGACCTAAAACCGATGATTCTCCACAGGACTACTGTTGTTAATAATGGGGGGGGTGTTAAACTTAGGCCAGTTGCAGAGGTCTGACCTCTGCAGATGGTTCTGTTTATATCCGTTATTATTTTTATTTACTAGTTAAATTTTATTATGAAAAAAATCATACTTTCTTTATTAGCCCCGCTCGCAGTTTTTGCGGCGGTCGTTTTCGTTTCACCGACAACTAGCCAAGCCCAAGCCGCCAATTGTCCTGCCGGCTTCGTTTGTACTCCGATTACAACTCCGAACGTTACGCCGGCTAGCCCGACGCCTGATAGTTGTCCCGTCATTATTATCGACGGGTATAGATATTCCTTAAATCCCTGCCGTATATCCATGGAAATGATCGATGGTGCCGGAAATAAGCCCTTTAGCATCACGGTCAACCAAGTAGGTGGGTCCGAAAAGAGTTATGGGATCACGAGATATGGGTACGGCGAAAACCTTCCGATGTATTCGATACTTGGTGATTCTGGTGTAGGGGCCTATGGAAATCAAAAGATCAATTTTTATTTCAATGACAGCGTTTTGAATTCCATCAATAGCCAGATTCAGTCGTATACCGGAAGACTTCCTCTACATATCTTCCATAGTTCCGAGAGGAATGATCAGAATTATCTTTATTTGGGAATAGATCTTAAAGTAAAGCCTTCTCAGATCACCGCTTCATCTTCGGCATTAGCTACTCTCTCGCTTAATGCCGCTTCCCCGATTACTTCCACGGTCCTTGTAACTGATAAAGTGAATAATTCATATTCGGCTTTACCGGTTTTGGTCTTCGATATTGGAGCGCAGAATGATAATTTACTTCTGAAAAATGTCGATGTACAGATTATCCCTTCGACACAGGGGTCCACAGGAAAGGTCAATACAGCCTATCTTTATCAAGGAAGTACTCTCATAGCATCGGCCGCGGTTAGAAATGATATAGCTTCTTTCTCTAATATTCCTACAGGAGCGATTGGTGGCGATATTCCTGCCCATACAACAAAAGGTTATACCATCAAAGCCGATGTTAGTGGCGTTGGTACCGGCAACGGCTACACGATAAAGGCGAGCGTTATGGATGGGGGAATCTCGGTCATTGGTCGCTCAGGAATACTTGTCAAAGTTGTTGGTTCGGCCAAAGGCTATCCAATAACGGTTGTTAGCTCCTATTCCAACGGTACTGCTCCGCAGTTTAGTCTGGCCAGCACTCCCTCGATAAGTAAGACACTTTTATCTACTGATCCATATGGAAACGCTAGTAGTACCTTCATGGCAATCTTTAATATCATTGTCAGCAACACAGGTAGTAGTGATATTGTCATTCCGCTACCAGGCGCAAGTAATTTACCTGTAGCACGTGCTTTTGATTTTTCCATTTATAAGAATGGCGTAGTGTACAACAATCTGCCCGGTTCCGGAAACCCGGTTATAAATGGCCAGGTTAGCTATTCTCAGCCTTCAGGTTCTAGATTAAGCACTGATGGCATGTCGTTTGTTGTTAGTCGTAATCAAGTCGTGACTATACCGGTTGTTTATATTTTCCAGCTTCGCAATGTCGGTTCAGATAGTTACAATGTTGGTCTGAATAGTATCAACTGGCTAGATGTAAACAATAAGTTCCAGACTATAAGTTATGCCGGTAATCCGGCTTGGAGAACCATAGAAGGTGGCGGCTCGTCTAACGGCGGAAGCGGCGTCCCAACGGCTTCCACTCCGCAGTTCAGTTTGCTTAGCCGACCGGTAATCTCCAAGACTGTTTCAGTGACTGATCAGAATGGCAATAGCGTTACGAATTACAGGACAACCTATAACATATACGTTAGCAATATGAGTAGCACTGATATAAATATTCCGCTGGCTAACGGTGGAGGTATTCTTTCTGTTGCTAAAGCTTTTGATTTTGAAATATATAAGAACGGCGTCATATATAACAGTATGCCGGGTTCAGGAAACACTGCCATAAATGGCCAGATTAGTTATTCTCAGCCTACAGGAACGACTTTGAGTTCTGATCGGGGTACATTTGTTGTTCAAAGAAATCAGAGTGTAACAATACCGGTTATGTATAGCTTCCAGGTTCCTAATGCTGGATCCAATAGTTACCATGTCGGAATGAACAGTATTAACTGGCTTATTCCCGGGAATTACTTTAAAACTCAAAGCTTTAGCGGTAATTCAGCTTGGAGGACTATTGATGAGGGTTTGACTTCGACAAGCCCTTCAGGATCTTCTGTTGGTATCCCAACATCCTCATCGACATCTTCCGCTAGTGCGGCTTGTTACCAGTTTAACCTCAACCTTCGCCGCGGTGATGCCAATCCTGATGTCTACATGCTCCAGACCCTTCTTATTGCCAATGGCTTCGACATTCCAAGCGTTACCTCACGCTTAAATTCCAAGGGAACTTTCGATGCTGATACGGAAATGGCCGTTATCAAATACCAGAACAGCAAAGGAATTCCAGCAACCGGTTTCTTTGGACCTCTGACTCGAGCTGCTTTGAGTGCATCCTGTGGGAGTCCGTCACCTCGACCGAATACAACGCCGGATGCTTGTCCAGTAGGTTTTATCTGCAACACTAT
>Ga0172379_10005200_pt1 | contig 18379 bp, 10 predicted proteins | sample GrowelOW334metaG_FD_119756 | JGI IMG/M metagenome (GOLD analysis project Ga0172379, IMG submission 119756) | Groundwater microbial communities from an aquifer near a municipal landfill in Southern Ontario, Canada - Groundwater well OW334 metaG | ecosystem: Environmental > Aquatic > Deep...
ACCGGTATCGATGACAGAACGCAGGGGAACGGTTTTGGTTCCATCGGCATCAGAGCCGGTACCGGACAGAATGATACGATCGCATACAATACCGTGCTCATGACAGATTCCACAGGCCAGTTCAGTGCGGCGATGCAAAGCACTTGGTCGGCCGATCCTAACCGGTCGCAGGTGTGGTTAAACAACATCGGCATCAATCTTCGAAAGCCGTTCCTGAAGAATTCAAGTAGTTTTGCATTCGTGATAGATGATTCCTTGGGCAATATCGTTGCGAACCATAACAACTGGTATTCACTCAGCGATCCGAACATGTTTATTGCCGGGTACTCGAGCGGATCGCACTATACGGATCTTTCTGAGTGGCAGAAACGCGGGAAGGATATCAACAGCATTTCTGTCAACGCCAACTTCGTTTCAACGGCGGATCTTCATATCGATTCGACAAAAGCGACAATGATCTACAGCGGCGGAACGCCTGTATCGGGAATCTTCGCTGATATCGACGGTCAAGAGCGCAATCCGTTCAAGCCGTGCATCGGCGCCGATGAATTCATCGGTTTAGTTTCGGACAACGATATCGGAGTGACCACGATTCAGCGTCTGGTATCGAGCGATACATTGAAGTTTAGAGTGCTTGTACGAAACTTCGGCGCCTCGGTGCAAAACACGTATGCAATCCACTATACCGGAGATACAACGGTTGTCAGCGGTGAAGTGAACAATACACGTCCCTTGCTTGTTGGCGGAACCGATACATTGTTCATCAACTGGGCGAAACCGTCGCAAGGAATTCACGAACTGAAAGCATGGACTATGCTGGCGAATGATCAAGACCGCTCCAACGATACTGCGGTTGCCAATATCTTTGTCAGCACCGGCTGGACGTTGAATCTCTCCGGCACGCAGAACAACCTTCAAAGCGTGAAAGCAGTGAATGAAAAAATCGCGTGGGCTGCTGGTGAAGGGCCGAAAGTACTGCGGACTACTGACGGTGGTGCAACTTGGACATCAACTGGCATTGCAGGTATTCCCGCCAGTATTTATAATATTGAAGCATTGGACCAAAACATCGCGATGGTCTCCTCCAATCCAAACGGACAACCGGCTCAAATCTTACGAACAGGAAACGGAGGAGCAAGCTGGACAAGTGTTTTCGCTGAAAATGGCGGATTTATCAATGCAGTAAAAATGTACAGCTCGACAGGTGGATATGCCGTTGGCGATCCGGTAAGCAAATCGTTTACCGTGGTGAAGACAACCGACGCTGGCATAACGTGGGAAAGAACCGGAGCTCAGCCGGCACGGTTATCGAACCTGGTACAGCCAGAATACGGTCTGAACAATAGTCTGTTCGTGTTTGGTCAAAATAATCTCTGGTTCGGCACAACCTATGGCCGTGTGATCCGGACGACCGATGGAGGCACATCTTGGGAAGCGTCGCAGACACCAATCAACGGTGAAATTGATCGAGTGGTCTTCAATGGAACGAAATTTGGCGTTGCGGGTGGTCTTGATGCAATAGCAAGAACAACCGACGGTGGGGTCACATGGACACAGGTCACAACTGGTGGAACAGGATACGTTCTGGGTCTCAGTGCAATCGGCAATACCTTCTGGGCGGCACAAGGACGCGACGTGTTCGTGAGCTTCGATCTCGGCAAAACATGGCTGTTGACTTTTGTCGGTTCGTCGGATTTCATCCGCGACCTGAACTTTGTCGGCGGACCTACCTATCAGCGCGGCTGGGGTGTGGGAGAAAGCGGACTCATTATTACCTATCATAACTTCTGGACCGGAACGGAGGATCTGTTGACAGGAATTCCGACCGAGTTTGCGCTCGATCAAAACTATCCCAATCCGTTCAATCCGGCAACGACGATCAGATACGCTTTGCCGACGAATGCGAACGTATCCATCAGGATCTTTGATATTCTTGGCCGCGAAGTGCGATCCCTTATGAACGAACAGACGGCTGCGGGATTCCACAAAGTGGAATGGAACGGCCGCAATAATTCGGGACTGCAAGTTGCTTCCGGAATGTATATTTACAGAATCGAAGCCGGCAGCTTCGTTGCGACGAAAAAAATGATGCTGCTGAAATAATTTCTGCTTCACACACGAACAGGGGCTTGTGTCTACAACGAGCCCCTGTTTTTGAATTCAGGAGAACGGAATGGTACAGGTAACGAGATACAATGTTGTTTTGTTCGTTGCAGCATTGCTTGGCACTTCGCTGCTCTTCGCCGGCAATACGCAGCAGTCTGAAAATCAAAAACCGGAAACAATTCCCGGAGTGCTGTATGTGAAACTGAAAAGCGCTGCCGGCGATGCTCCTGTGACGACCGCAATGGCGCCGGTGATGCAGAACTATCAAGTCCGCACCATCACCTCGCTGTTTCAGGCAAATGCGAAAAAGATCGACGAGCGATTCACCCGTTGGTATAAGGTGACGTTTCCGGAATATTATGACGTACAGAATGCAGCGAAGGATTTCAACAACGATCCGTCGGTTGAATATGCTGAACCGTCATATATCTATCATACCGACACGACCGTTGTTCCGAACGACCCGTTCTATTCTTCCATGTATAATCTCAAGAAAGTATTGGCGGAAGAAGCGTGGGGAATCTCGATGGGGGATACTTCTGTCGTCATCGGTATTTGCGATTCAGGAATGGATTACAGCCATGAAGACCTTGAAGGGAATCTTTATTACAATGCGGGGGAGATGGGATTAGATAATCTCTCCAAGGACAAGCGGTCGAATGGCGTTGATGACGACCAAAATGGTTTCATTGATGATTGGAGAGGGTGGGATTTTGTCGGACCGACCAACACCACATTCACTCAGGACAACGATCCGCATCCGTACGGCGGTAATCCTCATGGAACGCATGTTGCAGGAACTGCGTCTGCTACCACTAATAATGGGAAGGGCATTTCCGGTATGGGATTCAAATGCCGGTTGCTTGCAACAAAACATGGCACAGACCAGGCCGGAAGTTCCAGCATCTATTTCGGGTACGAAGGTTTGTTGTATCTTATCGATAATGGCGCGAATGTGATCAATGCCAGTTGGGGTGGTCCCAGCAGCTGGTCAAAGTTTGGGCAGGATGTGATTCTTTATGGATTGAAGAAGAATGTCCTGATTGTTGCTGCTGCCGGAAACGGCGATGCGAACGGGGTTGGCGTCAATAATGAACTAACGGCTCATTTCCCTTCGAATTACACCGGAGTATTGGCGGTTGGCGCATCGGATGCGACGGATAAAAAAGCAGGATTTTCAAACTATGGCCGGCCGAATTTTGTAAAAGTCTTTGCGCCCGGAGTTTCCATTACGAGCACTATTCCTAGCGGATATTCTTCCGCATACAGCGGCACCTCCATGGCATCGCCGCTTGTGGCGGGGCTTGCGGGGCTGATTCGTGCTCAGCACCCTTCGTGGAGCGCAGGGCAAGTGATGCTGCAGATTGCAGGGACCGCTGACCCTATCGATGCGGTGAATCCCACCTTCGCAGGAAAACTCGGTTACGGCAGGATCAATGCGCTTCGTGCACTGACGGAAACAATTCCCCAGCCGACACCTGAAGTGAATTTTGTAGAGACTGCGATCCGTGATTCTGTCGGTGGTAATAATAACGGAATCATAGAACCGGGTGAAAAAGGGGCGATACGTATCACACTGCAGAACACCTGGGGCGATGCGTTGAATCTTACGGCAACGCTGACAATCCCATCAGCATATCAATGGATGGTGACCGTTAATACATCAGTCGTGAACTTCGGAACGCTGCGCGGTGTGGCGAACTATGACAGCTCGATCCGGTCGAATGCAGCGATGCCGTTCGAAGTGACGATCAGTCCTGACGGAATTCCTATGAACATTCCGTATACCATCGCTCTGAAGGCTGACAACGGATATTCCAAAGAATATACGGGGAACATTTCGATCTCCTCGAAACTGCTGTTTGTAGATGATGACGACAGCAAAAACAATGTGGAAGGGTACTATTATCAGGCGTTGAAAAAATTGAATATCGTCTATGATGTGTGGGACCATGCGCAACGCGGATCGCCAACAGCAGAGATATTGAAAAATTACAATATCGTTATTTGGGGTTGTGAATGGACATTTCCTGCGTTGGATTCCTCCGACCGTACAGCATTGGCAGGGTATCTGGATAATGGCGGAAAGTTGTTCATCTCCGGACAGGACATTGGTTGGGACATGTGCGATGTCGGCGGTGCAACAATTCCCAATGAGTACGGTTACAGCAATGGAGCGTCGAAACTATTTTATGAAAAGTATCTTCATGCAAAGTATGTGGCAGATGACGGCGGCAGTGCAAACATTGCCGGCGTTCCGGCTGATTCCATCAGCAATGGCTTGTCGTTTACCCGCTACCAGCCTGGACGGAAAGCCGGGGAGCAGTTTGGCGATGTGATGGATACGCTCAACGGTTCCCAGTCTGTATTCATCGTCAATGGCGGCACATCGTATAAAGGACGGACGACCGCAGTGCGGTATGCCGGTGCTTACCGGCTCGTGCATTTCGGGTTCGGGGGCTTTGAAGCCATTACCGATTCGAACTCACGTTTCATCGTCATGGACCGGGTAGTCAATTGGCTGAACGGACTTTCCGTGACGTCGTCACCGCTGACCGACAATGAGAATACCACAGTACCATATCCTGTTTCTGTCACGGTAAAAGGAAGCGACCAGGTTTCTGCGACACTATATTGGAGCACCACCGGGCAATTTCCCTTCACTAAGATTGCCATGGCAGCGTCCGGCAACGGAGCATTTACTTCTTCGATTCCAGCACAGCCGTTGAATACGACAGTATCGTACTTCATTCTCATCAAAGCGGGAACCCAGTTCCTGCCGTTCCAAATAACATCATTCAAGATCTCGGCTGATACCGCAGCTCCTCAGTTTGCCGTGGCCGATACGATCCAGCATACCATTAAGAGACGAGGGCCGTATACAATTGCCACAGTAATTACTGACCGGAGTCCGTTGGATACCGCCACGATTATCGTGAAATATTCAGTGAATGGTTCGGCTGAACAATCGGTACAGATGACTGCAACCGGCAACAACAACGAGTACCGCGGAACGATCGTTCCTGCGGCTGATCTCAATTCCGGTGATGTCGTTTCGTATTACCTTGCAGCAGCGGACAAATCCAATGCAAAGAATGTTGGGCGGTATCCTGCCGGCCGATCGTTGCAGTTCATCATCGGGAAAGAAATGATCGATGACTTTGAACGACCGATCCATACTCCGTTCATTTGGTCCACCGGTATCTGGGGTCGCGACAATACGGTGCATCAATCCGGATTGTATTCATTCACCGATAGTCCCGACGGTTTATACTCGCCGAACTCCAATAATGCATTGCAAATGAAAACGTCGCTGGATCTGACGAATCATTCTTCGGCGCAGCTGAGCTATTACCGGAAAGTGTATATCGATCCAAGCGATACGTTGTATGTGGAATGTTCCAGCGATTCCATCCATTGGAGTATTTTGAGAATGCATACCGGATTGGATTCGCCGTTTGAAGTGATGACCCGCGAGCGTGTTTCCCTCGACAATTTCACTGGCGCGGGAAATGCGACCGTGTGGATCAGGTTCAGAATGCATGCGGACGGATCGAATGAAAATGACGGCGCGTATATCGATGATGTTGAACTATTGACGGGACTGTTCACCAGCGTGCATCAGAATGATGACGCCGGAATTCTGACGGTGTTTTTGTTGTCGCAGAATTATCCGAATCCGTTCAATCCTTCAACCACCATCGGTTTTACACTTCATCAATCGGGCATGACGTCGCTCAAAGTATATGATGCCATCGGACGGGAAGTGGCGACGCTAGCGAATGAGTATTTGGAATCAGGCGTGTATCACCAACGTGTGTTCAATGCTTCGAAGCTGGCCAGCGGTGTATATTTCACGCGACTTACGTCCAGCGGCAAAACGCAGATGCGAAAGATTCTGTTGATAAAATAATCTGCTCGGATCGTATTTTGTAACAAAGGAAAGGGCTCCCGTGTAATCGTGGAGCCCTTTTTGTATTTCCCAGACTGTTTTTTTGACCGAAATGCATTCATTTGGCCCAAAGAACCAGCTCTATTGTCTCTTTATCTTAAACTTCTCCCCATAATCGCTCATTCCCTGCATAATGGAAAGCAGTTTTTTCCCTTCTTTGCTCAGCGCGTATTCCACTTTGGGCGGAACCACTGCATGAACTTTCCGTGTCACAACGCCGTGCGCTTCCAAGTCGCGCAATGTTTGCGTTAACATCTTGTCATTGATTGCAACAAGGATTTTTTTCAACTCACCGAACCGTTTGGGCTTGTCGCGCAGGTTCCAGATGACTAAACCCTTCCATCTCCCACCCACAATGCGAAGCGTAAGATCGACGGGGCAATAATAGTATGTTCCGTTTAATTTATATCTGTTCATGAATTGAATATACATACCATAGAGGTGAAAATAAACTATACTACCCAAAAAGATAGTGCTTCCTTTTTGGGTAGTATCTTGTTGAATGCATGGTATCTCTGTACTTTGGAGACGTCAACAACAATGTTCAAATATTTTCACACAAAGGAGCACTCATGGAAAAAGAAGAAGTAAAAAAAACAGCATTGGCCGTATCGCTGGCAATTCTTGAAGGGCGTTGGAACGATCTTGACAATCTCTTAGATGAAAACTTTACGTATACCGGCGACGGTTTTGTTTTCACCAAAGATGAATACATCGGTTTCATGCAGGACATGAAAGCGGCATTTTCGAATTTGAAGATGGAATTTCCTCACATAGTCGTGGATGGGGATACCGCTTCAATCCGTTTTATCTCAACGGCAGTGAATACCGGAAAATTTATGGGAGCGCCCGCCAATAGTAAAAACCTGGAAGTACATGGAATATTTATCAGAAAAGTGAAAGATGGAAAAGTGATGCAGGAATGGCAGACAACCGATCTGCTTGGTGTGATGAGACAAATAGGGTTCGGCGCACTGTTTGGGTATGCCTTGTTTGTGGGATTATTCAACGTACAACAAGCACGTCCAGTCAGGAAACGGTAATATCAACGCTGCATTCAATTATGCCGGGGCATCATCCGACGCATTCCGTTTGTAAGATTAAGGTGTGGAAAGATATGGCGGGATTTGAATTGACAATGTAATGGTTTTTTTGAGATACCTTTTAGTAATACACTTAAAATAATCCCAATCGAACAGATTGGGATTATTTATTTCAACATCCTTCGACGCACTCGCGGAAAGCGCTCGCTTGCTCAGGATGACTATGAACAACATCGCATGTGTCGGGGTATTACATCCTAGATTGGATAAAAAAATCCCAATCAAAGCTGATTGGGATATATTATTTTATCATCCTTCCCCCCCCCCAAAGGGGTCCCCTAGGGAGTCGTGCTAGTGAACGGCACTCGCTTGCTCAGGATGACTATGTAAACGAATCCTTATTCAAATGCCTGATTCCGAATCATCTTGGTCATATCGTACGGAGCAGGCTCGCCGCCGAGGTATTTGTGGAACCAATCCAGATGCGCGTTATAATAGAGCGGCATGGACTTCACATTGCTGGGCCAGTGGCCGTCATTCGGGAAGACGATCAAGCGGGAAGGCACATCCATCTTCTGCAGATCGGTAAAGAATTCCAGACTTTGATTGTATGACACACGATAATCGCGTTCGCCGGTGATGACGAGGCAGGGCGTTTTGAAGTTCTTCACAAAATTATTCGGCGACCACTGCTGATACATCGGATTATCGTATGGAGCGCCGTTCAGGTCCCATTCCGGGAACCAAAGTTCTTCCGTCGTCCCATGCATCGCTCTCAGGTCATAGACTCCCATCATGGAGGCGATCGCTTTGAACCGGTCCGTGTGGCCTTCAAGCCACATCATCATGTATCCACCATAGCTCCAACCCATTGCCCCCATCCGGTTGGGATCGACATAGGAAATATGCGAAAGGGAATCGGCTACCGCCATCACGTCCTGATACACTTTCCCGCCCCAATCTTTGGAGATCGCAGCAGTGAATTCCTGTCCGTATCCCGTGGAACCGTGCGGATTCGGTAAGGCGACGATATATCCCGAACCGGGATAGACCTGCCAGTCACCGCGGAAAGCATCGGCCCATTGGGATTGCGGTCCGCCGTGCACGTTCAGGATGAGCGGATATTTTTTCTTCGGATCGAAATTGTGCGGCTTCACGAGGAATGTATGAATCTTTTTTCCGGTCGGAGACTGGATCCACAGTTCTTCTGCTGGACGGATGTCGACAGAATCTTCGATCGATTTATTGAACGTGGTTAACCGCACTGGATTTTTTGCGACTCCTTTTTCCAGCGATGCCTTCCATAATTCCACCGGTTCGCCGATACTGCGGCGCGTGTAGATCAATGATTTCCCATCTGGAGCAACGTCGAACGCGTCAATCGTTTGGGCATTCAGCACCTGTGTGATTGATTTGGATTTTACATCAATAGTATAGAGCGGAACATTCCCTTTCACCTGCGCAGTGAAATACAGTGTTTTTGAATCTGCCGACCAGCAGCATGATTCCACCCAGTTATCGAATTTTCCTTCGGTGATCATTTCGATCTTACCTGTAGTACGGTCATATAACGCAATGCGGAACAGATCAGCTTCATATCCGGCGATCGTCTGTGTTTTGAATGCAATATATTTTCCGTTGGGGGAATAGACCGGTTCGCCATCATACGCGAGATTCGCCTGTGTGATGTTCTTTGCTTCTCCGCCGGAAGCAGGAATAAGGAACAAATCCTTGTTTGTCGATGTCGCTTCCACCTTGTCGTGGTTGGAGGTAAAACAGATTTCATTCCCATCGGGAGAAATTTCTGCCGCACTCATGCCGAATCCTGGTGCGTCGTAATTGCCGGGAGTGAGATCGACATAGCTTTTTAATCCGAACGTGTAATAAAACGAGTGTGTACGCTTTCCATCCGCCCACGAAGTCCAATGCCGATAGAGCAGCTGATCTGCCATATGCGCCTGAAGCGGACCGTTTTCTTTCGCTTCATCGGTCTTTTTGTTCATCGCATCATCAGCGCCGAATTCAGGGTAGACATCAGTAGAGAAGACGAATCCTTTCCCATCCGGCGACAACTTCACATTGTCAACGCCGGTAGAAAGATTTGTTAACTGTTCCGGTTCACCGCCGTCTAGAGAGAGTTTCCATAACTGCGCCCCGTTTTTTCGAGTGGAAAGGAAATATATTACCTTTCCATCAGGCGACCAGTGCGGAGCATAATCTGCTGCGGGATTCGACGTCAGTTTTCGCTGACCCGAACCGTCGGCATTCATCAAAAATACTTCGGAATTGGTCTTTCCTTCTTTCAGGAAACTTTCGGTCATGGTAAAAACGATCCGTTTCCCATCAGGAGAATATTGCGGTGAGGCAATGGATTTTATCTTATAGAGATCTGCAATGGTAAATGGTCTTTTCTGTGACAAAAGAAGTGCAGAAAAGCAGAAGAGTACAACGAAAATCTTTTTCATACAATTTTTCCCTTTGTAATATTTTTATGCAATGAATATACGAAAAATCGCCGACCGGTAATACAGAGAAATGATTTACGGACACTGCGGGCCGATTTTGTTCACTGATGTATGATTGTACAAACCAATATTTCAGCTGTCGCAAAGGAACGACAAATGTGCTATTCAAAAAAAAGGGCTGCCGAAGCAGCCCTTATATGTTTCTCCAATAATTCCCGTTAGTTCGGGAATGTTAATGTATCGGCAAGAGCCTTATAAAGATTTTTCATTTCGTTAATCGTAATCTTTGTCGCTTTCATGCTTGCGCCCAACTGACCGAATTTTATTTTGTGCTGTGCTTCATTCGGCTTTGTTCGAACAAATTTTCCTGCTGTCATTCCTGCTGTGCCGTCAAGATTCGCAATCGATTTTCCGTCGGCACCATGGCATCCAGAGCAGTTTGTCGTATAAAATGTATTTCCGGCTGCAGCATCACCGTTCTTTCCAATGGAGCTGTACGACGCTTTACCTGTCGGATATGTTCCAGTGTAGGTAGCATCATAAATTTGCGTTACGTCGATCGCTCCTTCTTTCAAGTACTTCACTAGATTCCAAATTTGAGCATCGGTCAATAATGTGCTGTAATCTGGCATTTGATCTCCAACGGTCGGACTTGTGGGGGAATATGCCGTGACAGCAGAGGAATCAGTAAGTTTTCTCCGTCCCGTGCTCTTTTTAATCGCATCAAATAATTCCTGAGGAGTTTTGGATAACGAAGGAAGCAGTGTTGCCGCAACGTTCGGTCTTCCTGCCGTACTTGCAGTACTCGCTTTGGGTCCTCTATTGATATATGATCCAGCGGTGCCCATTAAATCCCAAGCATGACACTGTTTGCATCGATAGAAATCGCCATATTTGTTTATATGACTGATTTTTGCTGCATCGGAAAGGTCATATCCGGATTCTGTTGACCAAAATTTATCATAGAGTATCCCGCCTTTCACAGCATCAGCAGTATCGTACGCTGATACTTTCGTTGTCGTCGAAATCGGAGTTGCTGCTTCATCGTCCTTGCAAGAAACTAATCCAAGGATTGCAATTAACAAAATCGAAAATAGTTTATTCATAGATACTCCTTTAATGATTGATAAATATGCATTTCTGCAAACTACACGATGGTTTTCTACAATAATCATACCAGATATAAGTGTCCAAAATTAGTCTAATTTCAAAAACGTCTTTCTAAATACGATAATTTTGTATTATTATTTCCATCCATCGGAAAACGATGCAGACCAAATTATCCGTTACTAATTTCAAATATGGATAGTTATATCTGATTCATGGAGAGAAAATGATTCTTGATACTTCATCAGCAAATAAAAACAAAATACCTTATCGAAAGTAGAACTGTTTTATCTACAATCATGCTGAACGAATTAGTCTGCAGCGTTCAGCATCAACACTTGTTGACAACACTATTTATGATTTTTAGTATGGAGAACAGAAAAGTGTTTAACGATGCATTCGGAGAAATTTATTGCCAGCTGATTCATCTATTCAGTGCTGCGATACATTATTATCGCTAGATTCCAACCAAAATTCTCCATGCACTAAAATCAAACCTGATGATATCGACACTTGATACTATTGCAATCCTCGCGTATTATTGATCCAATATTCAGAACAATCAACAACAAGGTGCTTGATTATACATTCATCGCAATCCGCTCGTACTTATGAATAATTCAGTTTCTTCCACACTTCTAATTTTGTCACTCATTTGTATTTCCTGTGCTTCGTTCTGTCTCGTCGTGCGATCAGTGCGGTGAATAATCTGCTCCGGGATTCGATGTTAATTTCCGCTCCTCCGATTCACCGGCATTCATTACAAAGACTTCGGAATTGGTTTTCCCTTCTTTCAGGAAGCTTTCGGTCAGGGTAAAAACGATCCGTTTTCCCTCCGGAGAATACTGCGGTGCGGCAATAGACTTTACTTTATAGAAATCTGCAATGGTGAACGGTCTTTTCTGTGAAACAGGAGTGTAGAAAGGCAGAACAGTACAATTAAAAACTTTTTCCTATAGTTTGTTCCTTGATATATTTAATGGTTTGAATATACGAAAACCACTTCAGCCAGAAACTGCCAAATTCAATTTGATGAACCTATTCGTCTTTGATCGTTGGATAGCAGAAATGGAAAGAAGAATTGACTCTGGAGAATGTAGATTCACCACAGACTGCGGTGAATACAACATTAGTCGTCAGTCGAGCCACATATCATCAATAAATTATCTTTTGTCGATAGATGAATGTGGGTATACGAGGTGCATGGAACCATGCCTGGTGATGCGGGATCACTGCACAATACCAGCAGAAGAAAGTATTTCGCGGATATACGAATCCCCGCCAGTGTCACGTGTGTTTACACAATTGCTGTTGTGATCGTTTTGCTATTTTACTTGCATAATTTTTTTGCTGATCACTGTGCCGCCAAAGTGCAATTGTGCTATATAACTTCCGGTCGACAGGTCGAAATTCGAAAAGTGGGCAGCTCGCGTTTCGCCGGCGCGAAGATGCTGATCGAACACAGTTGCAATATGTTGTCCCAGCATATTGTAAAGCGATAGCACCGCCCTGCCGTCTTCAGGGACTGTTACATGGAACGTTGTGCTGGAATTGAACGGATTGGGAAAATTCGTTTCAAGTGATGCAATTGTTTGGTAGTTCGATCGGCATTCAACAACGTCGGAATATTTGAAGGCTCCATCTGCATCGATTTGTTTCAAGCGATAGTGCAAAGTACCATGGAGAATAGTATTATGTCTAAACGAATAGGATTGTGGAGTATTGGTTGTACCGCTGCCATGTACGAATCCGATCACAGTCCAATTATTGTGAACCGCGGGAGAGCGAAAGTGTATTTCAAATCCATAATTATCCGTCTCTGTTGCCGTTTTCCATTCGAGATGAACGAAAGACTTTCCCGCTTTCCCGGTAAACATCACCAGTTCTGTTGGCAGTGCCGTATTACACCATGTTCCGGATCCCAGTAAATCGCCTGAAACTGTTTTGGAAGCAGCGCACACGTCCGTATTTTCGCCAGCCGTGATGGAAGTATTTGTTTCTATGGTAATCGCTGATTGAGGATACGCTGCCTGAAAAATAAAAAGGAGCCATAAGAAAAAATGACAATACTTTTTCATACGTGATACCTTTCGCCAAAATAAAGTGTACAACGTTATCGGAAATGAATGATTGCTTTTGCCAGTTGGTTGGTTGAACCGGTTTTTGTTTCAAGAAAATGTCCACACTCCTTATCGTGATTAGCGCCTGAAACATCGTTGGTGCAATCTGCTTGTCCTGCGATGCTGCTAGTAATAACAACCCACCCCCGTGTTGTTGCGACATTATCTTTTAACAATACGTCGGCAATACCGGCAACAATAATCCAGCAGTCACCATCGACAGCCACGTTGGAACTGTACATCACGCCAGAAGGTCTATCGCTGGTTGCTGGTGCTAAAGTACATGCATTGTCTTGATCTGCACCGAACGGTGTGACAAGTGTTCCTTTGACTGTTAGAGCGCCGGTTCGATTTTTCACTTTTATTGCTATTCCGCCTTCAGGTGTGAGCGCCACCTTTGTTGAAGACAATACACCGCTTTGAGCATCGACAGTCAGTAATTCTGTGGTATTATCGCTTTTTAATATTCTAAACGCTCCATTATCTCCCAGTTTATTTGTAATATCATCTTGAGCGTAGGAAACCGTGAATAATATTGCAGCGAGAAAAATTACTTTCAGTGTTTTCATAAAGAGTCTCCTTGCGTAGTATGTGACTTGAATTTAAAAGTGGATGTGGTATACGAAAAACACATCGCGGGTGTGGAAATGTCTTCATTCATCCTGTGGATGTTTAAAAATAATACAATTGTGTGACACTCAATTGAACAAGATAAAACTGATGATCTTCAGGAAGGAACAACATTCATCCTTCGATGAGGACACGATGTTGACGAAAGATAACATGCCTCAACTGGCAGTCAAGGTAAATTTACGACTTGCAAAAGCACATTTGGACTTCACGTGCATAACAAGTATATGATTACCAGATAGTGGTGTCTGTATTTTCGTACCACGCAATATGGATGTATTTCGAAGAGTAAATGGTGACACATCCCGGAGCAACATCTCCGATTATATTCACGAAGAATGATTCTGGTTAGTGTATTACCAACCAACGCGTAACTATTTTTTCACAGCATTTCATTTTTGGAAAAAGAGGAACTATCAAACAAAACAGTACTCTTTATTGAGCTTTCCCAAAGAATGAAATACAAAGGATGCAATTCTTTATGGTCTGTCGGTAAAATTCTGGGAGTAGAGAATCCGCTACGCGTTTCTTTTTTGCTCCCTGTTTTTCCAAGCTTATTGTTTTTGATGACGGGCCATTACAGTACGTTTATACCGTGAAAGAAAGGTACTTCAGCGCTGTATTCTTTTCCGGTGCAATTCATTTGCGGATAATTATTTCGTCGACCAATATCGGCAAACTATAAAGACGATACTTGCTAATGTGGCAATCCTCGCCTATCATGCACGCAACCATTGAACAATTCAGCCTTCCGAGGACGCACAATAATAATAGGGATGTAGAAGCGTTCCCGTTGCTGCGGCGTATTGTTGTGAAGTACATCTGACTCACATACCTTCACCCGGGGGCGAGGCAGGTATGCGAAAACTCGGCGTAAATCTCAATGCAGGTCCCTATTTTGCCACGAAACGGCTGTTTATGTATTGACCTTTTTTCACAAATGCTGTTGCTCATTCATCAACCCACATTCATGCATATACAAAACTTAAGAATACCTGTACTTACTTTATTTATTTCGATGTTAAGTTTCTCCTGTGCCGGTCAACAGAACGCGGAGAACGATGCTATGGCCGGTCTTTACAGTAAATCCATTGTAATACCGAATATTACGTATCTTACCGTTGATGGTATTGATTTAAAACTGGATGCATATGTCCCTGCCAGAAATACCGGGGGCGAACCCTGGGTAGAATATACATCCCAACGTAAGCCGGTGCTGCTGTATATTCATGGCGGAGGATGGAATGGTCTCACCCGGTCCGTGCGGAATTTGAATTTCCTTCCGTACATCGATAAAGGATGGGCGGTCGTCAATATCGATTACCGTCTGCTGGACCAGGCACCATTCCCTGCATGCATTGCGGATTGCCGGTATGCCCTGAACTGGATCTATGAAAATGCCGCAAAATATAAGTTTGATACGACAAAAATAGTTGTGTCAGGAGAATCGGCTGGAGGACACCTTGCGTTGATGACGGGATTCCTGAAACATGACGATGAAATTTCGGTCCCGGGAAAACCAATTACACGGAAAATGACCATTGCAGCGGTGATCAACTGGTTCGGTGTAAGCGATATTGGAGAGCAGATTGATCATTGGCATTCAAAAAGTTTTATGGAAAAACTGGTCGGCGACACTTCGAAGAAGGAAGTGATATACAAAAGTTGTTCTCCTCTTACCTATGTGAATGCGTCAACCCCTCCTGTCCTTACGGTTCATGGTGATGCCGATAATACGGTGCCGTTTTCGCAGGCAGTGCAGCTGCACAATACACTGCGATCGCACGGTGTTACGAATAAGCTGGTCGTCATGAAAGGGAAGAGACATGGCGATTTTACGGAAGAAGAAATGCGCAGGAATTTTCGTTCAATCTGGGAATTCTTAAAAGATCTTGGGATAGAACAATAGTGGCAGCAACTCTCTCCGTTAACAGATGTATTGTCGCAATAGTTTAAATCACGGACGCTATGCTGAAAAGAATATTGGGAAAAACCGGCTTCGAAATATTCCCTGTGGTCTATGGCGGAATCGTCTCCATGCGCGACGGTCAGGACGCATCGGATACATCTGTATCGTGGGCGATCGAACGCGGGATCAATTATTTTGATGTCGCTCCCACGTACGAAGATGCCGAAGAAAAGCTGGGAAATTCGCTTCGTCCCTATCGCAAGAATATCTTTGTCGCCTGTAAGACCAGGCACCGGATGAAGACAGATGCCGAGCAAGAATTGCATCGCTCGCTGTCGCTGCTGCATACGGATCATTTCGATGTCTATCAATTGCATGCGATTACAACGCAGGAAGACATCGACCAGGCATTCGGACCGAACGGCGCAATGGAATTATTGGTGAAAGCGAAGCAAGAAGGGAAGGTGCGTTCGTTGGGGATCACCGCTCACTCCGAAGCAATGGCAATGAAGGCAATATCGCTTTATGAGTTCGATACCATTATGTATCCCACGAATTATTTGATGCATATGCGGAATGAGATGGGAACTTCTGTCTGTGCGGAAGCAAAAAAACAGGGGATGGGAATCCTTTCCATCAAATCTCTGGTCCATCGCCGGTGGAAGGATGAGAATGAAAAGAATTCGTCGCGGTTTCCGAAATCGTGGGTGAAACCGATCGATGTGCAGAACAAGGCGTTCGCAATTGCTGCATTGAAATATTCACTGCACATGGGTGCTGATGCCATCATTCCTCCCGGCGATTTCAAGAACTTTTCGTTTACTGTCGATGTCATCCGTGAAGTGATCGAAACTCCGTTACAGGAGGAAGAAATGAAATTACTGAAAGAGGAATTTTCTCTGGTGAAGGATTTTCCATTTTTTTGATTTGCACGAAATCACAGTGCTCCCTTACTGGTTTCGATTCTGTAGTTATGTGTCGTGTATCATATAATCTATTTCCATACATCCCGACAAAATTATATATTATAGGAGCACACAATGCCGGGGGGCGGTATGATAAAAGTAGTATGCCGTGAATCTTACGTCCAGGATCGAACATTGCTGTAAGATTGAATCAATTTTTCTTGCCACTGGAGGGGAAATGGCTCGAATAATACAATCGAGGAAGAGAACTGTGTCGAAGCTCAGCAAACCCTACAAAGTATTGATCGTAGACGATCAAAAGGCATTTTTACAGCTTGTTACTGATCTGATGAAATCGGCGTATGATCATATCCATATTGAAACAGCGGTATCCGGCAATGAATGCTTAAAGAAAGTCCGGAATTTTTCTCCTAATCTCGTCCTTTTGGATATCGGGATGAACGGGATGAACGGATTGGTCACCCTGCGCTTTATCAAATCCATCAATGCAAATACTCTTGTCTATTTTATCTCCGGTCTGAATGCAGAATATCTCAGGGACGCAGTTGGCATGGTTCAGGCGGACGGATATTTTACGAAGACAGATTTTATCGAATCCCTTCAAAGCGGAAATCCGCTGCCGATGATTGCAAAACTGACTGATGCAGAGGGGTAATTCAAACAAACATTGAACGCATCTGCGCATCCCGATCGGCAATGGCCGTTTTTTTTATTCTCACACCGTTTAATCAGACAAAGATAACCGGTTTCCGAATTACAGTATTGGAGAATGCCATAGGAAAAAGTACATTATAGTTTCCGAAATAGTTTGGTTTGTTGACAAAAGAGTCAAGGAACGGAATGAACATCCTCCTGGTCTATCCGGAATACCCGACATCGTTCTGGAGTTTCAAACACGCGTTGCAGTTCGTATCAAAACAAGCCAGTTTCCCGCCGCTCGGATTGCTCACCGTCGCGTCTCTGCTTCCAAAGGACTGGAATAAAAAATTAGTGGATCTCAATACTCGGCAGCTGACGGATGAAGAAATCCGCTGGGCCGACTATGTCTTTCTCAGCGCGATGTCCATCCAAAGTGCATCGGCACATGCGGTGATCGATCGCTGCAAGACATTGAATGCCGTGATCGTTGCCGGAGGTCCGCTCTTCACCAGCAGCTATGAGCAGTATGAACATGTCGATCACCTCGTACTGAACGAAGCAGAGATCACGCTTCCATTATTTCTCCACGATCTTGCTGCAGGAACTCCACAACATCTCTATCGTACTGAAGAGTGGGCCGATATTACAACAACGCCGCTTCCGCTTTGGGAATTGGTGGAGCAAAAATATTACTCCTCCATGAACATTCAGTATTCCCGAGGTTGTCCGTATGATTGCGATTTCTGCGACATTACCGTCCTATACGGACGGCGTCCGCGGACAAAAACAAAAAAACAGGTCATCGCCGAACTCGATGCAATCTATCAAGCCGGATGGCGCGGTCCGTTGTTCTTCGTGGATGATAACTTTATTGGGAACAAGAGTAAACTGAAAAAGGAGATCCTTCCGGCGATAGCAGAGTGGATGGAACAGCATGTGAATCCGTTCTACCTCAACACGGAAGCATCCCTCAATCTTGCCGATGATGATGAATTGCTGCAACTGATGGCAACGGTAGGATTTGAATCGGTCTTCATCGGAATTGAGACGCCGAATGAACAGAGCCTGTTGGAATGCAACAAATCACAAAACAAGAATAAGGATATGATCGCGAGCGTGATGAAGATACAGAAAGCGGGAATTGAAGTGCAGGGAGGGTTCATTGTCGGGTTTGACAGTGATCATTCGATGATCTTCGATGAAATGATCACGTTCATTCAGCAAAGCGGGATCGTAACGGCGATGGTGGGATTGCTGAATGCTCCAAAGGGGACACGGCTGCACAAGAAACTTCTCGGCGAGGGGAGAATGCTTTCCAGTTTTACCGGCAGCAATACTGATTTTTCAATTAATTTCGTTCCGGTGATGGAAGTGGAAACACTGATGAACGGGTATAAACAGATCGTGAAGACTATCTATTCGCACAAAGAGTTCTACGAACGGGTGATGACATTTTTAAGGACATTTGATCCCAAAAAAAAG
>Ga0172379_10005201_pt1 | contig 18379 bp, 10 predicted proteins | sample GrowelOW334metaG_FD_119756 | JGI IMG/M metagenome (GOLD analysis project Ga0172379, IMG submission 119756) | Groundwater microbial communities from an aquifer near a municipal landfill in Southern Ontario, Canada - Groundwater well OW334 metaG | ecosystem: Environmental > Aquatic > Deep...
ACGCAACAAATAAATCTCGCAATCGAAATCGGGTCGCTGAAGCTGAAGAACCCCGTAATGACAGCGTCAGGAACCTTCGGTTATGGCGAAGAATACGCCCCGTATGCGGACCTTAACCGTCTCGGAGCAATCATCGTCAAAGGGTTGTCATTGAAGCCGCGCCACGGCAATCCCTCACCGCGCATTATGGAAACGCCTGCCGGCATGCTTAACGCCATCGGTTTGCAGAATGTTGGCGTTAAAAACTTTATCCGGGACAAACTACCCTATCTTCGACAATTCGATACCGCAATTATTGCCAATGTTTATGGGGAAACGATCGAGGAGTATCTCCGGGTCAGCGAGATCTTGACGGCGGCAGGTGGAGTTCATGCCCTGGAAATCAATGTGTCCTGTCCCAATGTTAAAAAAGGCGGCGTCGCCTTCGGAACGGACCCGGATATGATCGCGGAAGTGACAGTGGGAGTTAGGGGGGTTACCGATCTGCCCGTGATCGTCAAACTTTCTCCTAACGTCACGGACATTGCCGTCATGGCAAAAGCGGCGGAAGCCGCCGGGGCCGATGCCGTATCGCTGATTAATACGATTACCGGTATGTCTGTCGATGTAGAGAAAAGAATCCCCCATCTGAAAAATGTTACCGGGGGATTGTCCGGCCCGGCCATCAAGCCGGTCGCGCTGAGAATGGTCTGGCAGGCGGCCAGTCAGGTCCAGATTCCCGTCATTGGCGTAGGCGGAATAATGTCTGCCGCTGATGCCCTGGAATTTTTCATCGTCGGGGCCCGGGCGATTCAGGTAGGGACAGCTAATTTTCTAGACCCCCGGGTGACCATGAGTATTATCGAAGGCATAGAGGCGTATATGAAGAGACATCACATCGTCGCTGTGGATGAGATCGTGGGATCATTGAGAACATAGAGCGTGCGGAGGATAATATTATGGCGGGATACGAGGTAATTGCCGAAGGCATTTATCTGGTAGGTGGTCCGAATATTTCACGATCTGAGGATGCCACGGTTTTCGTTGTTGATTTTGAAGGCGAACTCCTCATGATTGATTCCGGGTCCGGACGGAGCTCCCGTGTTCTCGAAGATAATATTCGCGCCACCGGCCTGGATCCCCATAAGATCAACCGCCTGATTTTAACTCATTGCCATATCGATCACATCGGCTCTGCCCCTTATTTCCGTAGCGAATTTGGATGCCGGCTCCTTATTCACGAGGAGGACGCGGAAGCGATTGAAACGGGTGATCCGGTGCGAACGGCGGCAAACTGGTATGAAACGGATTTTCCTCCCACTAAGATCGATGAAAAATTAAAAGGCGGTGGGGGGTGGCTGGATTTCGGGAAAGACAAACTCCATTGGCTGCACACGCCCGGACATACCCCCGGTTCAATTTGTCTTTATCTCGATCGGGGCGGGAAAAGGATTCTTTTCGGCCAGGATATTCATGGACCGTTTCTGCCCAGCTTCAGATCGGATATCGGAAAGTGGCAGGAGTCGATGGAGAAACTATTGCAATTAAAGGCAGATATCCTCTGTGAGGGTCATTTCGGTATCTTTCAGCCCCAAGAGCGCGTAACGGGTTATATAAAAAAATATTTGCGCCAGAACAGTTAACGTCACTTCTGCGTATGCGGTAGCCCAAGCCCTTGTCCATAGAGGCGCAGACAGGCATCGACGACCTCGGAGTCGTAAAGAATCCCCCTGTTTTTCGTGATTTCATCCAGAGCCTGATCGATGCCCAGCGCCGCCCGATAAGGACGATGGGATGACATGGAATCGATGACGTCAGCTACGGCTATAATTCTAGCTTCCAGGCAGATTTGATCTCCCGACAAACCATGCGGGTATCCGGAACCATCTATGCGCTCATGATGCTGTACGATAATGGGGGCAATAGGTACGGGGAAGTCAATGTTTTTTAAGATGACATGTCCCATTTCAGGGTGTGACTTGATAATATTGTACTCAATATCACTCAAATTACTGGGCTTACTGAGAATTTCTGCGGGAATATAAATTTTCCCGATATCGTGGGTTTCGGCGCTGACCTTGATGACATCCGTCTGTTCCTGGGAAAGATCCATTGCCTGGGCAATTGCTTCGGCGATCCTGGCAACGGCGCGCTGATGTCCGGCCGTGTAAGGGTCCCTCATTTCAACCATGGCGGAAATAGTAGCGATAACGCCGTCCATCATCCGTTTCAGTTTCTTGATATTGTTTTCCAGGGAGATTTTATTGAGAACGTGCTCGTTGACATCATGGGTGACCACGACGGCATGGGTGATCTCACCATCTATTGATCGTCGGTATGGGTAATAACAAACATCATAGTGACGTAATCCCCCCCCGTCAAACTCAAAGGATTCCTGGTAGGAAAACTCGTGTCCGGAGAAACAGCGGTCCAGATGCGATTTGATGATATCGGCCGACGCCGGGCCCCAGATCTCCTGGACGGTCTTTTCGAGGATCTGATCGGGGCTCTTATTATGGGCGACGCAGTAAGATCGGCTTACAGCTTCGTACCGCATGTCTCTATTGATAAGGGTCATGAATTCACGAGCAGTATTCACAATAAAGGCATACCTTCTCCACATCTCCTGTGTTTCCTGCAGCGACGCTTCGATTTGTTTTCTTTCGTGAATTTCCCTGACAAGGGTTGCGCTTTTTTCTTTCAGCAACATTACCTGCTGTTCTGATCGGTGGTGAAGGACAGTATTTTTCAAGGCGAAATTAATTGTTGAGAGCATGACGGAAATCGTCTGGAGATCTTCATCAACGAAAGGTTTACGATCCTCATCACGAACCAGCATCAGGACGGCCGTCATATCATCTTCGTTGATAACCGGGATGGAAAGGGTAGATTTATTGCCCAGACCGGTAGATGCGATCTGGGGTTTCATTTTTAAAATGGCGAGGCGGGCTTGACACTCAAGGTTATTAATCAAGGTTTCTTTATCAGACTGTTGCGCAAGGGTATCGCCATGAAGAAGCTGAAGAGGTTGGTCCTTTTCAAGGAGATAAATTACGGCGAAGGTCGCATTGGCAACACTTTGAGACTTACCGGCCAGAGCCTCCAGTAAGTTCTTGATATCAATAGTATGATTGGCTATTTCGGCGAGTTCTTTAACGGCGAGGAGTTCATTTACCCTGTTTTTCAATTCTATTGTCGTTTCCTGAAACTTGACAAGAAGACCTTGGAATGAATGGCTGATATCGTTTAGTTCCATTATATCAGCGTTGCTGTCAATGTCGCTTTGGATATTTATTCCCGTCGCGGCTTTTTCGGCGATAAAAGATACCTTGAGAATCCGGTCAAAGATCTGGCGCAGAAAGATCAGGCCTGATAAAACTACAAAGAGGATCATAAGATAGGCAATAATATGCTCCGTATTATCAAATGCCTCCTTCGTATAGAGGATATAGGTGAGAATGGAAAAAGGCAGGACAAATACGAGCGCCTGAATAATAACCAGCTTGTATTGTAGACCTTGTCCCTCAATGCTCAACCTTTTTAAAATAGATGTAGACATAATCATGACTCCTCAAAGTCGATAAGTTTCTCAAATTTGAAAAGACTAACAAAAACGAACAAAATTATAAAGTGTTATTTTGGGGACAGATTTCAGATAATAGTTTGGATCTCGGCAATCTTTCTTTCGAGCCGTTTTCCGGATACGGGAAACGGAGTCTTGAGTTCCTGAGCGAAGAGGGACACTTTATACTCCTCAATCATCCAGAATAGCTCGTCAATGGCTGCTTTTTTTCCGTCTGATATCAGTGCCGAGTTATCATTTCTGAGGGTTTGCCACGTAGTGGTGTAAGATTGAATTTCCCGCGATCTGTCCAGGGCCTTTTCGAGGTGGAAAAGGCCTCTGTCAGCGCGAATTTCCAGGGCGCAGATGTAGCGGCTCAATTGCGATATCCTTTCGTGAGGATAAGACTCGAGAAAATCAAGAGGAAGAAGCGCTGCGAGTTCCTGCCGCAACTGGCGGAGATAGGATACGGCCTGACCATGGGAATGATTCTGCTTTTCAAGGCGGTTCAGGGTCTGAATGGTCTGGAAATTAGCCTCCAGAACCGGCATCGCCAGAGAGAGGGCATCCTGCCCCTTGGGGATAATATTTGATCGCATTTTTTGGGCATAGTCGATAAATAGTTCTTTATTTCTTATATATACAAAGAATAGATCATGTATCACTTTATTGTAGAGGATCCTGGCGACGGACCTGGTTCCCCCAAACATTTCCGCCCAGATTTTCAGATTTCCTGTCGGGACCAAGGTTTTTCTCAAATACTTTAATTCACCCTCAAAGTGTTTTTCAAAAAGGGCGGCCACCCCGGAGCGGTGGGATGCCTCGGCCTCGGGGAAGGAAGGGAAAAGACGCAAATTTATGCTTCCTTCCGTATACTCCAGGGCAGGGAAGACGACACCCGCCGGCTGGCCGGGATTTCCCAGGGGGATGGATTCCGGCAAGTCCCCGAAATCCCAAGCGGTGATATTTTCACGTTCCCATGTTTTGCGGGCCCTTTGGAAGCTTTCCGATTGAATCTGACCGAGGAACTGTTCATGCAAGCTGTTTATATCCCGGCCGCTGGCCAGGGTTTGACCATTTTCATCGGCGACAACAAAGCGCATCTTCAGTTGGTCGGGCAACGCCGTAAGGGGCCACACGGCAGGAGGGACGGTAACGCCGAATTGCTCCTTTAAAATTCTGCCGAGAACAATTGGCAGATTCTGCTCGGTCCTAGGCAGATGCATAATGAGCGTCTCCGCCACAGTTTTCAAGGACGGTAATTGCTTGCGGTAAAGTTTAGGGAGTCCCCTGACCAGGGAATGAACCTGTTCCGGAAGCAAACCGGGCACGGCCATTTCAAAGGAATGGGGAGAAAGCGCCGTAATGATGGAGGCAGGGATTTCGGCGGTGACGCCGTCTTCCGGCGTTCCCGGCGTGAAGCGGTAGGTCAGGGGGATGCGGACCCCATGGACAACCGTCTCGTCAGGCCAGGCGCTCAAAGCCTCGGTATCCGGGGATTGAAGAAGAATATCCTCTTCCTTCATCCGGAGAAAATCCTCACCTCCCTGTTGGCGGATGTATTTCTGGAAGGTCCGCTCGTCATGAATTTTTAGTAGCCGCTGGCGGTAAAAACTGAAGACGGTCTCTTCGTCGAGGAAGACTCCCTGACGGCGGAGCTTGTTTTCCATGATGCGGACCTTTTCGATGACCTCCTCGTTGTAACGCAGGAACGGATAGTCCCTTTTCATGGACCCCCGCATGAGCCCTTCACGAATGAAAATATCGTTGGCGGCGGCAGGATCGATCCGGCCATACGAAACTATTCTCCGGGGGATGATCAAGAGACCGAAGAGGCTCACCTGGGCGAAGGCCTGGACTTCCCCCCGTTCTTTGCTCCAGTGGGGTTCGGAATAGGTCACCCGACACAACGGACCGGCGACTTCTTCAATCCATTCCGGCTGGATCGTGGCCACCGTGCGTGCATAGAGTCTCGACGTCTCCACCCATTCCGCGGCAACGATCCATTGCCCGCCGCCGCCGCGTTTGAATAGCCCGGAACCGGGAAAGATCATTGCTTCCTTGCCTTTGGGGGCGGTGTAGATATTCTTCTCCTTTTTCATGGCGATACCGGAAAGAAGCCCGCTCAAAATCGCCTTGTGGATGGTTGCATATTTATCTTCCGCCTGCTCGGATTTTTCTTTTGTCAGCACCGGGAGGGAAGGGCAGTGATTGAATTCCGAGGCAACATCCTGTTGCAGTTCCCCCCCGTCAATTCGATCCGGCTTCCGGGTGTGGCGCTGCTTCATCTCTTCAGCGACGATGATCCGGAGCTGGCGATAAAGATCCTGCCATTCCCGCATCCGCCGGTAAGAGAGAAAATGTTCCCGGCAGAATTTTCGCAGCCGACTCTGAAATTTATCTTTTTCCCCTGCTTCGTGATAAACGTTCCAGATCCGCAGCAAAGTTACAAAGTCCGAAGCCGGGTCCCGGAAACGGGCGTGCATCTGATCCGCCTGGGCGGCTTTCTCCTGGGGACGCTCCCGGGGATCGACAATGCTCAGGGCCGCGGTGATGATCAAAATTTCTTCAAGGCAGCCTCGTTTCATGGCCTCGATGATCATCCTCGCAATGCGCGGGTCGAGAGGCAAGCGGGCCATCAGGCGGCCAATATCGCTCAGTACGGGCTTTTCTTCGATCCGGACGGCGCCGAGTTCCTTGAGAATCTCCATGGCATCAGTGAGCTGTTTCTTGGCCGGGGGATCCAGGAAAGGGAAGGTGTAAACATCCCCGATCGCGAGGTAGAGCATGCGCAGGACAACTCCGGCCAGATTGGCGCGGATGATCTCCGGCGGGGTAAAGGCAGGGCGGGTCAGGTAATCGTTTTTCTCGTAGAGGCGGATACAGATCCCGTTACGAACCCGGCCGCAACGCCCCTGCCGCTGATCGGCGCTGCCTCGGGAGATATTCTGAATGGGCAGGCTGGCCGTGCGCGTCCGGGGGTTATACTGGGCGATCCGCGCCAGGCCTGTATCGATAACGTAACGGATATTAGGAATGGTAATGGATGTCTCCGCCACGTTTGTGGCGACGACAATCTTTTGCCGCGCTGAAGGCTGAAAAACCCGCTGCTGCTCCGCCCAGGTCAGGCGGGAAAACATGGGCAGGATCGTCATATTCTTTCTAAAGCGTCCCGCAAGCAAGTCGCAGGTCTCCCGAATATCCTGCTCCGTAGGCATAAATATGAGGATGTCCCCCTGGTCGCGATCCTCCCGCAGTACCTCCACCGCCTCCACCGCCGCGTCGAGATAAGAGCCGCCGTCGCCATTATCATCACCTTCGGGGACGAGGGGCCGGTAGCGTACCTCCACAGGATAGAGCCGCCCGGAAATCTGAATGATGGGAGCCTTGTTGAAGGCTTGGGAAAATTTCTCCGTATCGATGGTGGCCGAGGTGATGATGACTTTCATATCCGGGCGCCGGGGGAGGATCGTTCGGAGGATACCGATGATGAAATCGATATTGAGGTTCCGTTCATGGGCCTCATCGACGATGATGGTGTCATAGCGGCGCAGGAGGCGATCCCCTTGGGCCTCCATGAGCAGCACGCCGTCCGTCATCAGCTTGATATAGGAATGAAGCCCCGCCTTTTCATCGAAACGGATCTTGTAGGCGATGGATTGGCTGATCTGTTCGCCCAGTTCTTCGGCGATGCGCTGGGCGACCGTAATCGCCGCCACCCGCCGGGGCTGGGTGCAACCGATCAGTCCCCGGATTCCCCGCCCGGCGTCCAGGCACATCTTGGGGATCTGGGTCGATTTTCCGGACCCTGTCTCCCCCGCGATGATCAGTACCTGATGCTTCCTGATCGCCGCCACGATTTCTTCTTTCCGGGCGGTAATCGGCAGTTGGACGGGATAAGAGGTCTTTGGCGCCAGGGCCTGACGTTCTTCCCATCTTTTTTGCAGCGGCGAAGGCTTTCGTTCCATGCCGTCCCTATTCCATAACTAAAAAGGTTCTGTCAATGATCTATGCACATGATCTTGAAACATGTGATTATCTTCTATGGCTATCGTTATCCCTCTCTCTTCCCCAACCGCATCGCCAACCCCTGATTTTCGATGCCAAATATCCCTTGACTCCCAGAAACATCTCCCCTATACCTCGACCCAACAAAAGCAATTTCTTATCCAACCGTCACTGATTCAGGACAAAGGAAAGTAATATGAAGAATACGGAAAGTTTCATTCCTGATTTTAAAGAGCTTGGACTTCTGATGCTGGGTTTTCTCCCATGGATGCTTTTTCTCTTTCTTTCCGGTCACACAATGACGAGCCTGAAGATCGCTATTGTCATCAGTCTGGTTGCTACGGTTATATTTGGTTATGGCGATTTAAAACGGGGCTTTATCCTTAGTTGGGGTACATTTATCTTTTTTTTAATTTGTCTCATCATGATTGATTTCCTGAATAATGAATGGATGGCCATGGAAATGGATTTAGTGTCGAATGTGTCACTTGCAGGCATTATGTGGTTTACTGTTTTAATCGGTAAACCCTTTGCTCTGCAATACGCCCGGTTAGGTATGCCGAAGGAAAGCTGGAATGATCTCAGTTTCATACGTGGTTGCAGGTTCATCACCGTGGTGTGGGCCTGCCTGATGACCTTTGCGGCATTGATATCGATCCTCAAGCGAACCGCCTGGTTGCCTTTCCCCGATTGGGTTTATTTTGATCTAACCCTCTTAAATATTGTGGTTGGACTTGCTTTCACAACCATCTTTAAAAGGAAAAAACGGTTGCAACGCGAACTTGCCACCACTGCCGCATCGAGATAAGAGCCGCCGCCACCTACCGGGGCTGGATGCCGCCGATGAGTCCTCTTATTCCCCGCCCGGCGTCAAGGCACACCTGAATTTCCCTTGCTAATTACTTGAATTTGAGTATTATTTTGCCAAAGCCACATGTATTAATCTACTCGGATCAGGAGGATAATACAATATATGATGGCCAACATCCCATAGTATGAAAAAGGCAAACTCTACAACATTTCCATCATTGACTTCCGCAAAGACCCCAATCAACCTCGTAAATACTTCGATCCCAAGGCCCTGGAAGAGTTGGCCGCCTCCATCAAGAAGCACGGCATCCTCCAGCCCGTGCTTTTCAGCTGAACGGCAATTCTGTTACTGAAAATTATGCCGATCTAACCGCTTCCACTGGTACTGTCGGAGGTGACTTGACCACAGCCAAGCCGCTGATGGAGAATGCGGGCGTATGCTATCTGTGTACAAAGAAAGGTGGCAACTTTGATGTTCCAGGCTGGCTTGCACATAGCTGGATGGCAATGCCAAACCCTCATGGGAAACCGAACTCTGAAGTGTTGCGTCCGTGGGTCAATGGAACAGACATTGTCAAGGAGCGACATGGTAAATGGATAGTGGATTTTGGAACCAGTATAACTGAAAACGATGCCGCACTTTACGATCGACCTTTTGCTCATGTCCTTGAACACGTAAAGCCAGAGCGAGAGAAAAACAACCGCGAAATCAGACGACTTTACTGGTGGCGCTTTTCAGAGACCTTGCCTGCCTTGCGTAAAGCTATAGCATCATTGTCACGTTATATCGTCAGTCCTCGTGTTTCGAAGTATCGTATTTTTTCATGGCGAAATGGAATAGTGATGCCTGACGATGGTGTTGTCGCCATCGCATCCGACTCCAATACTACCTTCGGCATCCTGCACTCACGCTTCCATGAACTCTGGTCGTTACGGCTCTGTACGTGGATGGGCCAAGGTAACGATCCACGTTGCACCCCCACCACTTGCTTCGAAACCTTCCCTTTTCCTGCTGGCCTGACGCCGCGTGAAATGGCAGATATGGAGACGTGCGCCTATGACGACCAGTCTGCCAACGTAGCCAAGGCTATCGCCGAGGTGGCTATCAACCTCAACCAGCACCACGAAAACTGGCTGAATCCGCCCGAATGGGTGGACTGGGTCATAACCACAGAAGAGGAAAAAACCGGCTTCCCCAAACGACCGGTCGCTAAGCCCGGTCATGAGGCAGACCTGAAAAAAAGCGCACCTTGACCAACCTCTACAACACTCGCTCCGCATGGCTGGACATGGCGCACAAAGTCCTTGACCGGGCCGTCGCCGCCGTCTACGGCTGGACAGACTCCACCTTGGACATGTCAGATGAAGAAATCCTGCGCCGCCTACTGGCGCTTAACCTGGAGCGGGGTACACTGACCTATCCTTAAGGTCTTGCCCTTTCTATTAATAATTGATATGATTTGAACATGGATGAACAAGATTGGTGGGTAAACGCTGTCAAGAGTGCAAAAATACTTTCGGAGATTGAATTCGTATTCCGAAGCCTCTTCGCAAGCCTCTCTTCGACTTTCCGGATGTCGTTATTCATGCCGGCGAGACAGCGATTTAAAAGCATCCATTATACGAAGCCGCAAAGACTGGAGACGCAGAGGCTGCGGCTGACCTCATACACGACACCTTCAATTCTGACGCAATAGAGGCATTAAAGGCATTATTGAATGGAAGAAAGCCAATCCTCATAAGCGCTCGCGCTATGGAAGGCGAAGGGGTCAACGCCATACCGGAGACATTTGCTGAAAAGCTTGCAGAAAAACTTGGGCTTGAGGTTGGAAGCGGTATAGTCCAAACGAATATAGTCGGTCATACAGGTTCTGATGGCTTTGGCCGTCTCGCAAGGCAACCGCTCTTTGATGGCGATGTGACTGAAGGTAAGGAATATCTGATTGTTGATGATTTTATAGGTATGGGGGGAACCATTGCCAACCTGAAAGGCTATATTGAGTTAAAGGGCGGGGTTATCATCGGAGCCACCGCACTGACTGGAAAGCCGTATTCTGCCAAGATTGCGCCTGAACGTAACATATTGCAAGACCTGAGGGATAAACATGGAAAAAAACTTGAAGATTGGTGGAAAGAAAAATTCGCTCACACCTTCGACTGCCTTACTCAATCCGAAGCCCGGTACATACTCAGAACCGAGAATTCTGACCGAGTACGAAATAAAATTACTGAGGCAGAGCAAGAAAGAAATTGGAGAGGTAGCGAGGAAAAGATTTAGGGAGAAGTCTCTCTGAATCGGGCCAAGATAGTACTCCCTGATTAGGCATACTTTCATTGCCGAAGGCGTAGGAATGCGAGAAGATAAACGCCAGGATCAGAAGCTAACGGCATGAAATCATAAAATTGACCAAGGCTTAGGATATACGGTATTATCTGCCCACAGCTATTCCTTGATAATGAAAACAATTAGTCATATGGTTTCACTATGAATGAAAACTATTGGCATACGTGCTGGAGGGACTAACGAGATCCACGCCCTGGCCGATTGGCTTCTGGAGAGATAGGATCATGAGAAAACAAGGGAATATAAAAGGATATTTTCTACCATGCCACTCCTGACCATTTATTTTCAGCTCCATCAGCCTTTCCGGCTCCACCCGGACCGGGACAAGTTTCTCTGGGAAGAGAAAAACCGGGAGATCTTCGTCAAGGTGGCCGAGAAGTGCTATCTACCCGCCACCTATCTTTTCACCGAACTACTCCAGGCGTACCCCGAATTCAAGATCACGATGAGCATGTCCGGGGTCTTTCTCGAACAGGCGGAAAACTACCAGCCGGAGGTAATCAAGGCCCTCCAGGGACTCGTCGATGCCGGCAACGAACGGGGCCAGATCGAGTTTCTCGACGAGACATACTACCATTCCCTGACCAGTCTCTTTCAAGATCCGACGAAACGGGAATTTCGCGACCAGGTGTCTCTCCACCGCGATAAAATGCGCCGTCTTTTCGGCGTCTTCCCCACTGCTTTTCGCAACACGGAATTGATGTATAACAACAACATCGCTGCCGTCGTGGCGGATATGGGCTATCGGGCTATCCTCTGTGAAAAGCGGGACGACATGTTTATGAACGAGCAGGTCCCCATATCTCCGAACGCCGTCTTCCGTGCCCGCGGTCTGAATTTGCTGGTTCTGCCGCGGCACCGGGAACTCAGCGACGATGTGGCCTTCCGGTTTCCCCACCGCCCCCTGACGCCGGAAACGTACGCCTCCTATATATCCAAAATTGATGGAGAAGCTGTCCTCCTTGGCTTTGATTATGAACATATCGGGGAGCACATCTGGGAAGATAAGGGCATCTTTACATTCTGGCGCGGCCTTCCCGAGGCGCTCCGTCAATATCCTGCCATCGTCATGGCCAATCCCACCGAGATTGCAGATAATTTTAAGGACGCTACTTGTCCGGATGTGGACATAGACGGACTGGCCACATCTTCCTGGGCCGACGCCAACCGGGATACCTTCGGCTGGTTGGGCAATTTGACTCAATATGAATTATTCCAGGATATCGAATCGATGGAAAACGACGCCCGCCGGGCAGGGACGGAGGAGATGACTCGCTGGCGTTATTTGACGATATCGGATCATGTCTATTTCCTGCATGAAAATATCGGGGAAGATCATGCCGTCCACGCTTATTTTAATCCCTATGGAGGATCCATCTCCCAGCCAACCTATATTCTGACCCGTAAAATTGACCAGCTGCAGATTGCCATCCAGCGCTTCGAAGTGATCAAGAGAAAAGAAAAAACCGCTATTCTTATCATTACCCCGGAAACTGGACACCTGCCCGAGGATATGGGCGATCTGGCCAAGTACATTTCGGGAAAGAGCGGCGGCCTGGGAGAGGTGGTTTCCGCCCTGTGCGAGGGCATGAGCGAGCGCGGTATCCACGTGCACCTGGCGACGCTGAATCTTAAGCGCCGGTTTCAACGGGAAAGCATGATGGACGAAAGGGAGTGGCGCGAGGTTCGCTATCAGATTGATCCGAAAAGGATCCATCTGGTCAGTTCCGCAGTATTTGCTGACAATCTGGGTGCTTATGACGGTAATCCCCTGCTGACGGCCGCTGAATTTCAACGGGAAATCATCAACAATGTCATAAAAACAATCCGGGCGCAGCATCAGGGCAAACTGATCATCCATAGTCACGATTGGATGGCGGGGGGCGCCATAACCGCCTATGCACGGGAAACGGGGTTGCCTGTCCTGCATACCGTTCATAACGTCTTTACGGCCCATCTCCCGCTGGAGTTTCTGGGGGGGGTTAATCTCAACAATTTCAATCAGCATCTCTTCTTATCTTCCGACAATGGCAGGCAATGTGTGGATTGTCAGGCGACGGCGATAAAGAATGCGACGATGATCAATTTTGTCGGCGAGAGGTTTCTTAAAGAGGTTGTGGACGACTACTTCATGGACCGACAGATCATTCCGCCGAGCGTTCGCCAGGAAGTGAAGGCCAAATATTATCATGACGCAGCACGGGCGATCATCAATGCCCCGGCATCGAATATGTATCCGGAGCGTTGCCCTCATCTGACGAGAACATATGGCGTCAATGAAGACGTTATTGCCGCAAAACAGGAAAATAAGCTTGTATTCCAGAAGCTTATGGGATTAAATCTCGATCGGGAAGCTATTCTTTTTTACTGGCCTTCCCGTCTGGATCCTTTTCAGAAAGGCGTTGAACTTCTGGAGCAGTTTGCCCAAGCTTTCGTCAATTCCTATCCTGATGTCCAGATCGCCATCGTCGGCGACGGGGTGGGAAATGATCGCACCCATGTCGATATTCTCGGGAGGATCGCTTATGCATCCCAGGGGCGAATTGCCTATCATCCCTTTACGGAAGGTCTGTCGATGCTTGGCTATGCAGCGGCCTGCGACGTCTTTGGCGCTTCCCTCTACGAACCATGCGGGCAGATTGATCAGGTGGGAAATCTCTTCGGCGCCACGGCGACGAATCGGAACACCGGGGGGTATCACGACAAAATCCGGGAGTTGAGATTGAAGGAAGACGGTTCCCCCCAGGATGTGGGTAATGGTTTTCTTTTCAACGACTATGATGCCGGAGGGCTATGGTACGCCCTGGAAAAGAGCCTCTATTTCCATCGGAAGGGAAGGGAAATAAGGGAAGGGCAGCTAAAACGGATTATGCGGGAAGCAAGGGAAAGATATGATCTGGGGAATATGATCGCCGAATACATCCGGATTTACGAGCGGTTGAATGGAGATCAGCCGCTCATCTGATTCCGGTTCTAAATCAAAGCGCTATCTTCGTTGGCATCGGCAATCGGCTCCTCGACGTATGAAAAATACGCCTGCGTCGCCTCCTCCTCGCCGCCTTGATATCATCTATGCTTTAGAACCGGAAATTAGGGAAAAGATTTCAAATCCGTCCCCAAGCACGATATTTCAACGTCTCCAGCCCAAATCGAGGGACAGGTTTTTCGGGGCTTCGATAGCGACGCCGGTGGATACAATCTTTTTTTCACCCGCGGGAATATCCAGAAGCCAGATCTGGCTGGTCGGGCTATTTTCAGAGGCATTAGGGCTGTTCTTGATCGTGATTTTAATCCGTTTATCCCGGGATTGGGGTAAGGGCTCCTCCATCCGGACCCATACCGGATAATTACGGCCGTTAGCGATTTCGATCCGCCATTCCCAAAGGAAAGTCTGTTTGTCGGCAAAAAAGGTCTTTTCTCCCGACGCCTGGCTGAGAAGAACGGATGATGCCTTGATTAAGGGATCGGCGCCGAAATATATGGTATCTTCACGTCCCGTCAGGGAAAAGGGTCTTTTACCGATCAGGGCGCCGTCAATCATGAATGACGCCGTTCCCCGGGGGATTTCTTTGTCTTCCTGAAACTGAACGGATCCGCGGACAAAGGTCTGATCGCCCTGGGAAGGTCTTGCCAAATGGGTGAATTCAACCGGCCAGGTTTCTTCCTGAACCTGGATGCGTTGCTTAATTCCTGCATTCAGTGAGCGCTTTCCCAGGTTCCATACATGAAAGGAACTTTCCCTGCTCAGGCTTGGCGCCTCAATGGCATTGGCGGCAAGGGATGCCGGTGCTGCCGCTTCGTCGCTCATTTTTTCTTCCATTACCCTTCGGGCGGCTTTATAGACAACCTCTTTACGTGGCTTGATTATCCAGGCCGGCAAATCTTGCGGAGTAGTAGTCGTGGTTGGTTGGAGAGTCGCCAAGCGGACATCTACCTGACGCCAATTCTGCCCGGAACTCTGCCAGATTTCCGCTTCCCAGGAAAAGAGGATGCGCTTTCTCAGGGGTTGCGCTTCCAGACGGTAAAGAGAGGTCCATCCGCAACCCGACATGGTATAGGTATATCTCAGCGTGGCTTCGGCAGCGGCAGGTCCTGACAACAGGACTGTTACCTCCCACACCGTTTCTTTTTTGCCGGCCGTTAGAGCTAAATTGTCTTGTAATTCCTTGATCTTCTTAGTTGTTTCCTCAAGTAAAGGTTCAAGTGCCAGTTTGTCCTGGACCATCTTTGTAATATTCTTCCCGATCGCATTGGACATGTTGCCGGCATCGGCGATGGTCTTTACCTTGGCCTTGGTCTGCAACTGCCAGAACTGGATTTGAGTATCCAAGGCGCGGATACCGGCCTGAAGCCTGTTCTGTTCTCTTTTGAGCTCCTCAAGCTTTTTCCTCATGGTAACGATGCCTTGGTCATCCTGAGGGATTATCTGACGCCATGTCTGGTCCATGATGGTCAAAGAGGCGGGACTTGTGATCTGAGTCGCCAGGGTATCGGGATCCGCCTGGCCGGGAATCGTAATGGTGGCCTGTCTCAAGCCGTTGTCTATCTGTTTGAGTCGAACCTTCTGTACCTCTTTGACTTGCGCTGACTGGGGATAAAATGTCACCTCAACAGGGGCGGCAAAGAGATGTAAAGGGGCCAGTAAAATAGGTAGTAAAATGGCGAATATGCCGGCGAAAATTATTTGCAGGGCGCTTCTATTCATTATCAATCCTCCTATTCACGTTAATGTGGATCACCATAGGGAGCATGGGGTTGTATGTCAACCGATTATTGAAATAATAATTAAAGGATGCAGGGCAACGCAGCATCCAGATCTTTTTACGAAACCGTCAGTGTTTTATGTCCTGGGCAATCCTGATAACGGTATCCATGACTTCTTCCAGATCAACCGTTAAAAGTCGGCGATCCTTCATAACGACCTTGCCGTTGATGATACTCGTCTGTACATCGGCGCCCGAGGCGGCATAGACGAGCTGGGAGCAGACATTATAAACAGGCGTCAAATGCGGTTTCTTCAGATCAACGATGATCAGATCCGCCTTCTTGCCCACTTCGATAGATCCGGTCAGGCGATCCAGCCCCAGTACCCTGGCTCCACCCATCGTTGCCATCGTCAATACCGTGCGGGCGTCCATGATGGACGGGTCTTTTTTCATAACCTTATGTAGTTTTGCTGCGGAATCCATTTCGCCAAACATGTCGTGATCGTTATTGCTGGCGCAGCCATCCGTGCCCAGTCCCACATCGATACCGGCGGCAAGCATCTCTGGAATTGGACCCACGCCGGCAGCAAGCTTCATGTTGCTCTGCGGATTATGGGAAACCTTCACGTGGTTAGCCGCAAGACAGGCGATTTCCCCTTCATCGAGCCAGTTACAATGGACCGCGACGGTCATGTCGTCCAGGACTCCCAGGGCACCGAGGTGGTGCACCGGAGTGTGGCCGTAGCGATTCATGATGATTTTTTTTTCATCGCTTGTTTCCGCCAGATGGATCAGGAAGGGGACGGCATGGCGACGGGCGACCTCCTTGATGGCGCGGATCGTTTGGGGAGAACAGGTGTAAGGGGAATGGCAGAAGAGGGCAGGGGTAATCATGGGTCTTTCCGGCAGCCATTTGCTGAGGAATTTTTCCGCCGCCTGCAAGTGTCTTTCAATCTCGGCTTCAGCAACGTGGTCCACATCTGCGTCCAGGAAGCCCATTCCAGCCACACAGCGGATACCGCTCTCGTAGGCGGCCTGGGCTACACTGCTCTCGAAAAAGTATCCATCGCAAAAGGTTGTCGTTCCCGACAACAGCATCTCCGCAATCCCCAGCAGGGCGCCCGCATGAACCATTTCCCGGTTGACATACTCTCTCTCCGCAGGGAAGATATGGTTATTTAGCCAGTCCATCAAGGGGAGATCGTCGGCGAGGCCGCGAAAAAAAACCATGGGAACGTGGGTGTGAGTATTGATGAGGCCCGGAAGAATCACACAACCATCGGCATGGATGATTTCTTTCGGCGCGTAGAGGCTGACCAGGGGGGCATGGGCTTCCTCGATGAATAGAATCTCACCGTCGCGAATGCCGATGAGGGGGTCTTCAATAAGCCTATTATCTTCGGAAAGAGTGAGGAGTCTGCCGCCCTGAATCAGAATATCAAGAGGTGCACTGCAATGGTCCATGATAATTGGTTATGACTTTCTCAGGCTTTCCCTGACTTTCAACGCTATCTGGTTGACCCGTTCCATGGCTTCCTGTTCATTGATCGTCAGGAGACGGCGGTTTTCCATAACTAACTTACCGTTGATAATGGAGGTGTCCACATCCGCCCCATTGACGGCGTAAACAAGGTGGGAGTATGCATTGTACATAGGGGTTAAGTGAGGTTTCCGGGTATTGATCAGAATGACGTCGGCCTTTTTTCCTGCTGCCAGGACGCCGGTCAGATGGCTCATCCCCAATGCCTGCGCCCCGTTGCGGGTAGCCATTTTAACTACGGTGGGGGCGGGCAGAACGGTGGGATCCAGAGTGGCGACTTTTGCCAGTTTTGCTGCCGTATCCATCTCCTGGAACATATCCAGGTTGTTGTTGCTGGCGCAGCCATCCGTGCCGAGGGCGACATCAAGGCCAAGTTTCAGCATTTGAGCGACAGGCGCGATGCCGGAGGCCAGTTTCATATTGCTTTCCGGATTGTGGACGACCTTGCAGCCGTGATCCGCAAATATCCGTATGTCCTCTTCATCCATGCAGACGCCGTGAAAAACAATCAATTGTTCGTCAAGATAACCGATATCCTTAAGAAAGAGTGTCGTTTTCTTCCCATATTTATCCGTCAATTGTTGAACCTCGGCGCTGTTTTCAAGATAATGCACGCCAATGGGAACATTATATTCCCTCGCCAGGTCTTTAGCGCCCTTGAGAAGGGGCGGCGAGCAGGTATAAAGGGCATGAGGCTCGACAATGATCTGCACGAGCGGGTCGCCGGACCATTTTTCAAGGAGTTTCCTCGTATAATTTATGCCCTCCGCGGGGGTTTTGAAACAGGGGGAAGGGAAGTCAAAAAGGACCTCCCCGACGAGGCACCTCATGCCGGCGTGTTTTGCCGCGGAAGCAGTTTCATCCTCGAAGATGTACATGTCACAGAACGTGGTGGTGCCGGATTTGATCATTTCGGCGCAGGCCAGCGCACTCCCCCAATAGGCAAGCTCCGGAGATACATTTCTGGCTTCGGCGGGAAAGATATAGTCGTTCAGCCAGGTCATGAGATCCATGTCATCGGCAATACCCCGGAAACAGGTCATGGCGGCGTGGGTATGACCGTTGATCAAACCCGGCATGACGATACAGTTGCGAGCGGATATTTCCTTTTTCCCCCGGTACGCCTTTTTTATGTCTTCCGTATGACCCAAGTCAATTATCGAATCATTTTCAATGGCCAGAGCGCCGTTATCGTATATGGTTCCCGAGTTATCCATGGTGACGATCAGCCCTTCGGTGATCAAGATATCGACGTCACGCATCCGCTTCCCCCTTCATTCTTTCAGTGTTTGGCGAAGTTTGCATATCTCTGAGAAAATGTCCAGAAAGAGTAGATGAAATTCTTGACATGAATTGCGGGAAATAATATTGAAACAAGAACAAATAAAGCCTGGGTGGCGGAACTGGTAGACGCAAGGGACTTAAAATCC
>Ga0172379_10005202_pt1 | contig 18378 bp, 14 predicted proteins | sample GrowelOW334metaG_FD_119756 | JGI IMG/M metagenome (GOLD analysis project Ga0172379, IMG submission 119756) | Groundwater microbial communities from an aquifer near a municipal landfill in Southern Ontario, Canada - Groundwater well OW334 metaG | ecosystem: Environmental > Aquatic > Deep...
TCTTCCATTTTGTGAATTAATAAATTAATTTCTTCAGAAGGGATAATTCCATTTTGGAGTTTAACTCTATAGCCTAATTTTTTGAGGAAAAAGGCTAGGTCTTGCATCTTTTCTTTATTTGGTAAATCGTGAATTCGATATAAGAAAATATTATCTTTAGGATTGCCTTTCTTGGGAGTCATAAATTCAGCGATTCGGCGATTGGCCAGGAGCATTAATTCCTCGATCATTTTATGAGTGTCGAGGCGTTCTTTGACGAAGACCTGTATAGGAACTCCATCTTTGTCGAGTTCAAATTTTACTTCACTTTGGTCGAGGAATATGGCACCTTGCTGGAATCTTTCCTTGGCGATTTTTTTCGCCATTTTATTTAGAACGGTTAATTCTTTGTGGAATAATCCATCTTTATCTTGGAGAGATAGGTAGGCCTCTTCGTAAGAAAATCTCTTGTTTGAGTGAATTATAGTTTTACCAAACCATTCTTTTGAAATTTTGCCTTCAGTATTTAAATCAAATATTGCAGAAAATGTTAGGCGATCGGTGTCCGGCTTCAAACTACATAAATCATTTGAGAGGACTTCAGGGAGCATTGGGATTGTTCGATCAACCAGATAAACCGAGGTACCTCGTTCATATGCCTCTTTGTCTAGCTCACTGCCGGGAGTGACATAGTGGGAGACATCGGCGATATGTACACCAACTTTGTATAAATTTTCATTTATTTTTTCGAATGAAATTGCATCGTCGAAATCCTTTGCATCGCTTGGGTCAATTGTGAAAGTTAAGATATTACGCAAATCTTTTCTTTTGGCGATTTCTTCTTTGGTGATTCCGATTTCTTTTAATTTCTTTGCTTCTTTAAGGACTTCATCAGGAAAGAGTTCAGAGAATCCTTTCTCGAGAGCGATGCTTCTCATCTCGACATTGTGTTCATTTGGGGCGCCGAGGACTTCCACGACAGTCCCGATCGGAGCTTTCTTCTGGTCGGTCCAATTATCAATTTTAACGAAAACTTTTTGGCCAATTTTTGCGCCATTTAAATTTTCTTTTGGAATCATGATGTCAGCATACATTTTCAAATCACTCGGGATGAGGAAATATGATTCGTGGTCTTTCTCTAAAACTCCAGAAAAGCCCTTTTTTGAGCGACGAGTTATATGTGAAATTTCGCCAGTGTATGGGTCGCCTTTTTTGTGAGGGTGGAGGAGGACTTTGACAGTGTCGCCGTTTAGGGCTGTCCGAAGGAAGCTGTGGGGGATCTCTATTATTTCATCAAGCTCCTTTGTCGAAACCTTCCCAACTCCCTTGTGGGAGATAGAAATAATTCCTTCAAAAAATTTGTCTTTGTTTGGATTTGTGCCGTTTTTATTCATATATATGAGAGTATAACACAAAACTTGATTAATATATTGGGTTATGGTAATATTCCTCTCATGTTAAAGATTAGATTACAAAGAGTAGGTCGCAAGAATGATCCGGCTTTCCGGGTTGTTTTGACTGACTCCAAAAATTCAGCTAAGAGTGGAAGATTTAAAGAAATTCTTGGCTCATACAATTTAAAAAAAGGGGAGGTATTATTCAAGCAAGATCGTATTGTTTATTGGATGAGCAAAGGAGCTCAGGTTTCAGATACAATTCATAATTTCCTTGTTAGCCAGAAAGTCATCGAAGGTAAAAAGAAAAACGTATTGTCAAAGAAATCTCCAACCAAACCTAAAAAAGAACTAAAGAAATCATAAAAAATACCCCAGCTTCAGCTGGGGTATTTTTTCGTTGCAAAGAGGAATAAATTTGTGATATAATCCCAAATAGAGCAGTTTGTAGTCGATACACTGCAAAGATATTAAGAATAATACTATTAAGAACATATGCAAGCAGACGACAAAGCATTTTTAGAATATATCGTGAAAGCATTGGTTGATAATCCAGATGATGTGAAAATCGACCGTACAGTAGATGAGATGGGAGTACTTATAACAATGACAGTAAACGCCGCAGATATGGGCAAAATTATTGGTCGCCAAGGTAACACCGCAAAAGCAATCCGTACACTTCTCCGAGTAATTGGAATGAAGAATAATGCTCGTGTTAATTTGAAGATTAATGAACCAGAAGGTGGGAAAGTAGTCCCTCCTGCCGCTGCGACAGAAAGTGATGCAAAGTCAGTGGATGATGCACTAGAAGACTTAAAAGGAATATAGTAGCAGGTAGTAAGTAGTATGTAGAAAGGAAAATACTAAAAGTGCGATTCGCTTTGCGAATCGCACTTTTGCTTTAATATTTGTATTATTAGCTATATTATTGTAGTCTATATTTAGAATGTAATAGTGGCAGAAAATAATTCCCTTACTACTTACTACATTCTACTTACTACTATGAAATTTTATATAATAACCTTGTTCCCAGAAATGTTTGATTCATATCTAAATGAGTCGATTTTGGGGCGAGCGATAAAAAATAAAAAAATCAAAATTACCTTTGTAAATCCTCGTAAATTTGTCACTGGTAAATACAAGAAGGTCTGGCCCGATGGCAATATATCACAGCAAGTAGATGACCGACCTTATGCTGGGGGCCAGGTATGGTGATGCGCGCCGATCCGATAATCAAGGCGGTTTTGTCTATTACTAAGAAAATTGAAAAGAGAAAAAATAATAAAATTATGATTGTAAATTTTGTTCCCAGCGCAGAAAAATTTGATACAAAAATTGCTAAAACATTTTCGAAAAAATATACCGACATTATTCTGATTTGCGGACGCTATGAAGGTATCGATGCCAGAGTAGATAGAATATTAAAAACGAAAAAGTTATCGATAGGGGATTATACCCTCACTGGTGGTGAAATCCCAGCGATGATCCTTATCGACTCTATCGGAAGACAAATAGAAGGAGTGCTAGGCAACTTTGATTCTCGTGAAGAAGAGCGTGTTTCAACTAGCGAAGTCTACACTCGCCCAGAAGTCATAATTTACAATAAAAAGAAGTATTTTGTTCCTAAGGTTTTATTGTCTGGTAATCACAAAGACATCGAAAATTGGAAGAAATCCAAATAGGAGATAAATCCCCCTGTCACAGGTCTGACCTGTGACAGGGGGATTTAATGTGATAATATGATAGATATGGCCATTCGAGATAAAAATTTAGTCCCTAATGAATATTATCATTTATATAATCGTGGAAATGGTAAACAAGAGATATTTTTAGATGAAGAGGATTATGATCGTTTTATAAAACTTTTATATATTTGTAACTCTAAAAAAGAATTTAAATTTAAATATTCTATAATTAAAAGCAAAATAAATGCTTTTGATTTTGAAAGGGGAGAAACACTTGTCTCAATTCTTGGATGGGTTTTGATGCCGAATCATTTTCACATAATTCTCATTTGTCACAGGTCAGACCTGTGTACTGAGAAATACAATCCTATTACTGAATTTATGAGGAAAGTTTCTACTGCATATGTAATGTATTTTAATAAAAAATATGCTAGGTCTGGATCTTTGTTTGAAGGAAAGTTTAAATCAAGATACATTGGAGAAGAAAACTATTTTAATTATATTTTTTCATATGTACATTTAAATCCTATAAAGTTAATTCAATCTGACTGGAAAGAGAGGGGGATTATAAGTAGAGATAGAGCTAAAAATTTTTTAGAAGAATATGAACATTCTAGTTTTCTGGATTATTTTGGTAAAAAAAGAAAAAGAGGAATTATAATTGATAAGGATTATATCCCTGAATATTGTCGCTGTAATCATGTGAAAGACTTATTTGAATGGATTAATGTATCGTCACAGGTCTGACCTGTGACATCTTTATGTACAAATCTGGATAGATTAAGGACTTTATTGTATAATTAAAATTATGAAATTATATCATGGGTCAAAAGGTAATTTTGAATATCTTAAACGCCAACAAGCACAAAGTTTTGTTGAAGTTCCACAAGATGAAGTATTAAATGTTATTTATCTTACTCCAGATTACGGTAGGGCTCTTGCTATGGGTTGTTGTCCAAATGGAGAAAATAATTTTGTTGATGAAGAGCATAAGATTACTTTTGAAAATCCGCATTTGTTTGATCCAGATGAGTCTATCTATATTTATGTTGTTGATTCTGAAACGATACCTAAAGATAAAATTAAATTAGGCGAGAATGGATTTGATTACGTGGTAGATATTGATAAAATAATTCCCGAACAAATAATCCAAACTAAAGCCAGAGAAGTATTAAAATATCATGAGTTGGTTAATTGGAAAGAAGGGGGCAATGAAATAACGAAGGAAGTTATTAATCCAATCAAAATTAAATGAAGAATATTGTCACAGGTCAGACCTGTGACAATCCTGTGACAATGGGGATAAAACTATTGACTTTTCGGATGAAATAGTATAGGATTACCCCCAGATTGAACTAGATTGAGTAATGGCAAATCAATCGCTAGCTTATAAGTTTTTAACTATATTTGTGTTTAAAAACATCATTGCCAGTAATTATAAATAAAAAATAGTACAGGGGTCTGGTCACCTCGGTATTTTTCGTTTTTGTTATTATAAATTTTATTATGAAAAAAACAGTTGCCCGTCCAAAGAAGTATTTTTCTCGTTACAAGAAGCCATTAGTTCCGTTTCCAAATTTAATAGAAAATCAGCTCACTTCATTTAATTGGTTAGTTGAAAGTGGTTTGAAGGAGGTCTTCAAAGAATTTTCTCCGATCAACGATTACTCAGATAAAAAGTTTCAATTGGATTTCACTTCATTCTCACTTTCCGATCCGAAGTTTGATGAAGAATATACGAAAATAAATAAGCTAACTTACGAAGGGGCTCTCAAGGCACGCGTTAAACTTTTGAATAAAAGTATTGGCACTTCTAAAGAGCAAGAAATATTTATGGCGGATGTTCCTATGATGACCAGACATGGGACTTTCATAATAAACGGAGTTGAACGTGTTATCGTTCCTCAATTGACCAGAAGTTTTGGCGTATTTTTCACTGAACAAGAATTAAAAGGTAAACGATATTTTGGCGCAAAAATAATTCCAGCCCGTGGTGTATGGATAGAAATAGAGTCCGATACTGATGGGGCAATCTATGTCCGTATCGACAAAAAGCGAAAATTCTCCTTTGTTTCCTTGCTTCGTGTGCTAGGACTTGAAAAAGATGAAGCAATAGTTAAGGCATTTAGCGGGGATGAAGCGGTTCAAAAAGCCGTCAAGGTCTCTCTTGAAAAAGACCCGGCAAAAACTGTCCAAGATTCTTTTATTGAGATATATAAGCGTCTTCGAGATGGAGACCTAGCCACAGCTGAGAATGCTCGCGATTTCATCACGACACTACTTTCAACTGAAAGGTATGATCTTTCTCCAGTTGGAAGATTCCGTTTCAATAAGCGTTTCGAACTTAATATGGATGACAAAGAAATGGAGCGCCGAACTATTTCCGCCGAGGACCTAGCTGTTATTATAAATAATATTGTAGTTTTAAATAATGATATTCATGCCAAAGCTGATGATATCGATCACTTGGGTCAACGCCGAGTTCGTTATGTCGGAGAAATGATCCAGCAAAAATTCCGAACGGGTATGGCACAAATCAAAAGAAATATTCAAGACCGAATGTCGACAATCGATGTAGGGACTACAATGCCTATTCAAATAATAAATCAACGTCCTCTTCAAGCTCGCATAAAAGAATTCTTTACCGCTAACCAATTGTCACAATTCATGAACCAAGAAAACGTCATGGCGGAGCTTGAACACTTGCGCCGTCTGTCAGCGCTTGGTCCAGGAGGACTCACTCGTGAGCGTGCGGGGCTTGAAGTTCGTGACGTGCACACTTCTCACTATGGGAGAGTTTGTCCGATTCACACCCCTGAAGGCCCAAACATTGGTTTGATTTTAAACCTTTCAACTTATGCGAAAATTAATGAATTTGGAATTATTGAAACGCCATATGTCAAAGTAAAAAATGGAAAAATAACGGGTGAGATAGTTTACTTGAACGCTCTCGAAGAAGAGAAATACAACATCGCTCACGCCGGCATTGATTATGATGAGAAAGGAAATATTACAGATGACAAAGTGGAGGCTCGTCTCAAAACAAAACCAGGAATGATTTCTAAAAATGAAATTGATTTCATCGATGTGGCTACCAACCAAGCCTTTTCTATTGCGACATCAATGATTCCTTTCCTCGAACACGATGATGCTCACCGAACATTGATGGGAAGTAACATGCAAAAGCAAGCACTTCCATGTGTCATCCCCGAAGCACCGCTCGTCGCCACAGGCATCGAAGAGTTAGCAAGCCGAGATTGTGGACGTCTCGTCATCTCAGAAGTTTCTGGAAATGTCGCCTATGTAGATGCGAAGAAGATAGTAGTAGAAGATAGTAGTGGCAAAAATCATACTTACCCTTTGATCAGCTTTTCTCGTACAAACAACTTCTCGATGTTCCACCAGAGACCAAGTGTCTCTCATGGCGACAAAGTCAAGAAAGGTGATATTCTAGCCGATACAAGTACGACCGAACATGGCCAAATAGCCTTGGGACAGAACGTTTTAGTCGGATTTATGTCTTGGGGTGGAGCCAACTACGAAGATGCGATCATCCTTTCAGAAAAACTCGTTAAACAAAGTAAATTTACAAGTATTTATGTTACAGAATTCGTCTGTAATGTTCGTGATACAAAGCTTGGCCCAGAAATAACAACTCGTGATATTCCAAACGTTGGAGAAAATAAATTAAAAGATCTCGATGAAGATGGAATAATAGTTATCGGAGCTGAAGTAAAAGAGAATGATATCCTAGTTGGTAAAATTACACCAAAAGGAGAAACAGAACTTACCCCAGAAGAGCGCCTACTTCGATCAATCTTTACCGAGAAGGCTCGTGATGTGAAGGATACATCGCTACGTCTTGAACACGGCAAGCAAGGAAGAATCATCGGAGTCAAAATTTTCTCACGTGATCAAGGACACAACCTCGAATCAGGAATTATAAAAAGAATAATTGTTGAAATTGCTCAATTGAGAAATATCTCTGTCGGAGACAAGCTAGCTGGACGTCACGGTAACAAAGGAGTCATTTCAATTATTTTACCAGAAGAAGAAATGCCATTCATGGCTGATGGGACATCTATCGACATCATCCTCACTCCTCTCGGAGTTCCTTCTCGTATGAACCTCGGACAGATTCTCGAAATGCATTTGGGCTATGCGGCCAACACTCTTGGCTACCAAGCTATTGTTCCTCCATTCTCATCGGCGACTGTTCCTGAAATTAAAGCCGAACTCGTCAAAGCTGGAATGCCAGAAAGTGGAAAGGTTACACTATATGATGGCCGTACAGGAGACGCCTTTGATCAGGACATCGCCATCGGTTATATGTATATGCTCAAACTTCACCACATGGTGGAAGACAAACTTCACATGCGTTCGATCGGTCCTTACTCACTCATCACTCAGCAACCTCTAGGCGGTAAAGCTCAAGGCGGGGGACAACGTTTCGGAGAAATGGAGGTCTGGGCGCTTGAAGGTCATGGGGCAGCTTATACACTTCGTGAAATGTTAACAATAAAGTCTGATGACATAGTTGGTCGTTCACAGGCATTCGATTCTATTATCAAAGGTCATCCAATGGGTGAACCAAATGCACCAGCTTCATTCAATGTGCTCTTAAATTATCTTCGAGGTCTTGCCTTGGATGTAAATCTTGAAAAGTTGAGTGATAATAATTAATATTCTTTAAATCTAAAATTATGAAAACAATAGATACAACAAATTTTAATTCCATCACTCTCAAGCTTGCTTCACCTGAAGTTATCAAAGAGTGGTCATATGGAGAAGTTACAAAACCAGAGACGATTAATTATCGAACTGGGCGATCAGAAAGATCAGGGCTCTTTGACGAGAGAATCTTTGGTCCAGAGAAGGACTATGAATGTTACTGTGGAAAATATCGACGTATAAGATATAAGGATATTATCTGTGAAAAATGTGGAGTTGAGGTTACTCGCTCTATCGTTCGTCGTGAGAGAATGGGGCATATCGAACTCTCTTCGCCTGTTGCTCATATCTGGTTCTTGCGCGGTGTCCCATCACGAATGTCAGTTCTTCTCGGTATTCCTGTCACAGACCTAGAAAAAGTTATATATTTTGCGGGTTACATAATCACAAATATTTATCATGAAGAGAAAGAATCCATAATCAAAAATCTTGAGAGTGAATTTAAATCAAAAATAAAAAGTGCTAATAACGATGAAGAAAAAGAAAAGTTAAAAGAACTTCTATCAAGTACAAAAAAGGAGATAAATGAAATCGCTCCGGGTAAAGTGCTGAATGAAATCGCTTATCATCACTTCGGACTTAAATACGGAAGTTGTTTTGAAGCTAGTATTGGAGCCGAAGCAATCTTCACACTCTTTAAAAATATGAATCTTGAAAAGTTGAAAGCCGAAACAGAAAATATGCTTCCAAAAGCTTCAAGTATAGAAAAAGAAAAATTAGAAAAGAAGTTATCGTTGCTTAGGTCAATGATACACTCTGGGATTCGCCCTGAATGGATGTTCTTGACAGTTATCCCTGTTATTCCTCCCGCTCTCCGTCCGATGGTGGCTCTTGATGGTGGACGCCATGCGACTTCAGATTTGAATGATCTATATCGCCGAGTTATAAATAGAAACAATCGTCTAAAGAAGTTGAAAGAGATTGGCGCGCCTGATGTCATTCTCCGAAACGAGAAGCGTATTTTGCAAGAAGCTGTGGATGCCCTTATCGATAACTCAATCGCCAAGCAGAATGATTCTCAAGCAATTTCGCAATCACAGAAGCGTGCGCTCAAATCACTTTCTGACAATTTGAAATCCAAGCAAGGATTGTTCCGTCAGAATTTGCTCGGTAAGCGCGTGGACTACTCAGGACGTTCAGTCATCGTCGTCGGACCTCAACTCAAATTAAATCAATGCGGACTTCCAAAGCATATGGCTCTTGAACTTTTCAAACCATTCGTAATTTCAAAAATTCTTGAAACAGAATTAGCTTTCAATATTCGTGGGGCTAATCGTCTTATAGAAGAAGGAGTCCCTGAAGTTTGGGCAATTCTAGAAGAGGTGACTCAAGGTAAATATGTGCTTCTAAACCGTGCTCCGACTCTTCACCGTCTTGGTATTCAAGCTTTCAATCCTGTTCTTATCGAAGGACACGCTATCCAAGTCCACCCACTTGTCTGTGCTGGATTCAACGCCGACTTCGATGGAGACCAAATGGCTGTCTATGTACCACTTTCTGATATGGCCCAAATGGAATCTCGTGAATTTATGGCTTCAAACAAAAATTTGCTTAAACCACAAGATGGATCGCCAATTATTTTACCAAAGATGGATATTGTCCTTGGTTGTTATTGGATGACTAAATCTGTCGACGGAGAGAAAGGGGAAGGTATGGCTTTTGTCAGCCCAAACCAAGCGATTACGGCTTTTGACCTAGGGGTGATAACATTCCGCGCCAAGATCAAGGTTCTCGGAGGTGAAAAGTCAAAATATAAAATATTTGGAGATAAAGCTTTTGAGACGACAGTCGGAAGACTTTTCTTCAATAGTATTTTCCCAGAAGATTTCCCCTATATGAATGAGGAAATTACAATCAAAAGAATGTCGCTTCTTGTCGACGAGCTCATCTCTCACTATGGTATAGATGAGACACCAAAGGTTCTAGATAAAATCAAAGATTTCGGTTATCGCTATGCGACATATTCTGGAGTTACTTGGGGTATTGATAACTTGATCGTGCCCGAAGGTAAAAAAGATATTGTTACAAAATATCGTAAAGAAGAAGAAATTATCCGTGGACAATTTGCCGACGGACTTCTCTCTGAAGATGAACAATATCAAAAAGTTATTGAAATCTGGGAACATGCAAAAAAGGAAATTGAAAAAATAATTCCGGACACTCTTGATCGAAAAAGTTCCACTTATGACTTGATCACCTCAGGAGCTAGAGGAAGTATGGGGTCTTTGGTCCAGATGTGTGGGATGAAAGGTTTGATCGTCAATACTTCAGGAGATACTCTCGATTTCCCAATTATTCCATCATATATCGAAGGTCTTTCACCACTTGAATACTTTATTACTACTCACGGATCACGTAAAGGAGCAGCCGACACGGCTCTTAATACGGCTAAAGCTGGGTATCTCACACGTCGTCTTGTCGATGTGGCTCAAGATGTGGTCATTACCGAAGAAGATTGTGGTACAAAAAATGGAAAGAAAATTGTTGCGGTTGATGGAGTATTCGCCAAATACATAAATGGCCGAGTTTTACTCGCAGATATTAAAGATGAAAATGGCAAGGTCTTATTCAAGAAGGGAGCATTAATAACAAAAGAAGACTCACGTGCTTTAGAAAAGGCAGGAATCAAGGAAGCTTTTGTTCGCACACCACTTTCTTGTGAGACGGTTCATGGAATTTGCCGAAATTGTTACGGTCTTGATCTTGGAAGGAATTGTATGATTGGTCTCGGACAAGCCGTTGGTATAATCGCTGCTCAGGCTATCGGAGAGCCAGGAACTCAGCTTACTCTTCGTACTTTCCATGACGGAGGAGTTGCGACTGTCGACATCACGACTGGTCTTCCTCGTGTTGAGGAAATATTTGAAAGACGTATTCCAAAGAATCCAGCCATTGTCTCAGTTTCCGATGGTGAAATTGTGGATGTGATAGATAATGGAACAGAGAAATCTATCAAAGTACTTTCCGACCTTAAAGCAGATAATAAAATTGCCGCAAGTGGAAAGGCCAGTAATGAAGTAGAGTATACCATTTCTCCTCGCCGTCAGATCCTAGTTAAAATTGGAGAAAAAATTAAAAAAGGCCAATTGTTAACAGATGGTTCGGCTGATATTAATGAAATAGTTAAATATGGAGGTAAAGAAGTCGCCGAAGAATATATCGTCGATGAAATCAACAAAGTTTATGATCTACAAAGTGCCTCAATCTCTAGAAAACACATTGAAATAATCATTCGCCAAATGTTTTCAAGAAAGAGAATCAAAGATGCTGGAGATACGACATTCTCTCCTGGTGAAATAGTAGAGAATATCGAATTGATTGAAGAAAATACTCGCCTAGAAAATGAAGGTAATAGCAAGAAGGCTACTGCCTCGACTATCGTCTTGGGAATCACAGAAGTTTCTCTAACGACCAAGAGTTGGTTGTCTGCTGCTTCATTCCAAAATACCAACAGAGTTCTTATCAACAATGCTATTCGTGGAGGTGTTGATAATCTCAGAGGTCTTAAAGAAAATGTTATCATTGGTAACCTTATTCCAGCTGGAACAGGCTTTGGAGTAAAACGTTTCGAAGAAGTTGAAGAAGAAAATGTAGAGTTAGAGGCCGACAAATCATAATAATCCGCCCAGGGCTCGCCTTGGGTGGGCAGATAAATATGCACTCACCTGTGGAGAAAATTAAAGAGAGACTGTCCATCGTCGATGTGGTTTCTTCATATCTCACAGTCGAAAAAGCTGGGAAGAATTATAAAGCGAAGTGTCCATTCCACAATGAAAAGACCCCGTCTTTCTTTATCTCGCCTCTGCGGGGGAGTTATTATTGCTTTGGCTGTGCAGCCAAAGGAGACATCTTTTCTTTTGTAGAGCATTTCGAGGGAACTAATTTCCTCGGATCGTTAAAAATATTGGCAGAACGAGCTGGGGTAGAACTCACTTCCTATCGTGATAAAACGAATGATAAAACAGAAATTTTTTATCAAATAATGGAGGAAGCTACGACATTTTTCGAAAATACTTTTATAGGGAATAAAGAAGCCAGGAGTTATTTGCTAGCCAGAGGATTAACTGACGCATCTATAAAATTATTTCGAGTAGGGTATGCTCCAGGATCATGGAATGCTGTATTTGATCATTTGACCAAAAAAGGATTCAAACAGGAAGATATTGAAATTGTTGGATTAATAAAGAAAAAAGAAAGTCGGTATTATGACCGGTTCCGCGCTCGAATCATGTTCCCTATAAGTGATTCAAGTGGGAGAGTGATTGCATTTTCTGGGAGAATTTTCAAAACAAATAATGAGTCAGGAATAGAAGAAGCCAAATATTTAAATAGCCCAGATACTCCATTATTCAATAAATCAAATATATTGTTTGGCCTCGACAAAGCCAAGAGTTCAATTCGTAGTCGAGATTATAGCATCGTCGTCGAAGGGCAAATGGATTTAATATTGTCTCACCAAGCTGGCTTTACGAACACTGTAGCAGTTTCTGGGACGGCCTTTACCGATAGTACGATAGATAGCGAATCGAAAATAAATAATCTTGGTTTAATAAGGCGCTTATCCAATAATATTATTTTTGCTTATGATGGCGATGGGGCAGGTATAAGAGCGGCAAGTCGTTCGGCGATGATCGCATTGTCGCTTGATATGCAGGTAAAGGTCGCTGTTTTACCGAAAGAGAAGGATCCAGCCGATATAATATATGAAAATCAAAATAGCTGGAAAGATATAATAAAAAATTCCGTTAATATAATAAGTTTTCACTTGGATAGAATATGCAAAGAGACAAATGATATAAGAATCCGGGGGAAGAAAGTCAGAGAAATAATCTTTCCATTTATGATAATGATAAATAGTGCTATTGAAAAATCTGCCTATATAAATGAAATTAATTCTAAAACGGGAATAGCCGAGAGTGCGATAATAGAGGATTTTAAAAATTATGAAAAGACCCAGAATAATGATAGAAATTTGATTAAAGATAAAAATAAAGAAAATAAAGACATAAATTCACGAAAAGATAATTTAGAAAAGAAAATATTCGGAATTATTTTTTGGAAAGGGGAGAATGAAGAACAACAGAAAGGGGTAGAGGAGTTAACAGCTATCTTCAAAGAGGATATTGGCGAAGATAATTACAAAAATATGCTTATTTTATATGAACCATTTTCTGACACTTTGGCTTTTGAGGCGGAGATGTGGTATGGAGACAAGGGTAATGCACTTCTCTCGGACCTGAATGAAATTATTCTAAATCTTGAGGAAGAAATTTTTAAAGAGCAGGCCTCATCCTTGCGGATAAAGATAAATGAAAAAGAAAAAAGTAATAATAAGGATGATATAAAAAATGACATTATAGATTATCAAAAAATCGTCGAAAAAATAGAAAATATTAAAAGTCGTAGGTCAAAATAATATTTTATGTCAAAAAAAATAAAAAAAACAAAAATGGTTAAAAAAAATAAAAAGGTTAAAGCAAAAAAACCAGTAAAACACAAAAAGGTTGTTAAGGCTAAAAAAGCTAAAGCGAAAAAAGTTTTAAAAAAGAAAAATAAAAAAGTTTTAACCAAAAAGAAGGTTGTCAAAAAAGCTAAAGCTAAAAAGGTTAGCCATAAAAAAGGTAAGACCCCAAAAATTTCAAATAAACAGTCAGTTAATGAAAAAAAGTTAGTTGAATTAGAGCTGAAAGCCGATAGTATAATTGAGAAAGGTAAAAAGAGAGGGTTTATAACTTATGATGAAATAATCAAAATCTTTCCTGATATTGAGAACGATATAATCTTCCTGGATGAACTTTATGAAAAGTTATCAGTTGCCGGTATCGATGTCCTAGAAGGAGGTAATCTGCTCGATATAAGTACAGATACGGAGAAGCTGGCTCTTAAATATAGCAAGGATGCCCAGGCTTATGATTCTATCCAAATGTATTTGAAAGAGATCGGTCAGTACCCGTTGATTCCAGCCAGCGAAGAGAAGAATCTTGCTTATCGTATTGAAAAGGGTGATATGGAAGCCAAAAATTTACTTGCGCGGGCGAACCTTCGTCTTGTCGTGTCTATCGCCAAAAAGTATGTTGGGCGTAGCTCTGACCTCACACTTCTCGATTTGATTCAAGAGGGTAATCTCGGATTATTTAAGGCGGTGGAGAAATTTGATTGGACCAAAGGATATAAATTCTCTACTTATGCGACTTGGTGGATTCGCCAATCAATCACTCGTGCTTTGGCAGATCAATCTCGAACTATACGTATTCCTGTCCACATGGTTGAGACGATTTCTAAATATAAGCAAGTTTTCCGTCGGCTATCTCAAGATCTAGGGCGAGAACCCTTAATAGAAGAAATAGCCACAGAGATGAATCTGGAAGTAGAAAAAATTCATATTATCGAACAAATAAACCAAGACACTGTCTCATTGGAGCAACCGATCGGGGATGATGATGAAAAGTCTACTCGGGGAGAGTTTATTGCCGATGATAGGATACTTCGACCAGATCAAGATGCTTCAAGACGAATCCTTTCAGATCAGATCAAAGAAGTGCTCGATACTTTGAATCCAAAAGAGAGAAAGATTCTCGAGCTTCGCTATGGGCTTATGGATGGGATCCAGCATACCCTTGAAGAAGTCGGGCAAGAATTCGGGGTGACTCGTGAGCGTATTCGTCAGATCGAAGCCAAGGTTCATGAAAAACTTCGCAACAACGAAAAAATAGCAAGGCTTAAAAATTATTTTGATTAACAAAAAATCCCCTAGATGAGTCACTAGTGATTCATCTAGGGGATTTTTTTATTTTAGAGTTGATCAGTTACATCTATATCATCTTCTGTTTTCATTAGCCCGAATAGCAGATTAATATATTTCCAGAAAGCATCTTCACCTTTTAATTTAGCGACGCATTCAGCGGCGGCGGCTTTTGGCAAGGCGTATTGGCCTTGAGCGACATGAACTATCCAGTGACGATATACCCAGGCAACTTGGCCATTTGATTCGGCGACAATCTCCTCCATTGTTTTCCCAAATCTTTTACAAAAAGGACACTCGAGATCTGAGTATTCTATAATCATAATTGGAGCATCTGGATTACCTATGATATGATCTCCTTCTCGATATAGAGGAATTCCACCAGTGTATGCTGCTGTGACTTGGCCGGATAAGACCTCGGCGATTAGATCATTTACCGCTTTTTTATCGTAAGCTCCTCGGACTTCAGCCTTAGCTCCATTCTTCCCGATAATGACACTATATGGAGTACCTCTCTGATTTTGGGGAATATTTTTCATTACAATATCGGCTTCAGTAGATGTCCTCGTGTATAATTCTTCTAAATCAGTCCCTTCTAAGCAGGCGGCGAGTTTATCTTTAGAGACACCGACTTGTTCTGATAAAGTTTTTTCTTTTGGAGAAATATTTATTCCATTTCCATTAGTTAATAAAATACCCATCATAACAAGAAAACCTGCGACAATGATTGCCATAGGGGTTGTTATTTTTGGGGGTGATAATTTTGGCTGTTCTTCTTTTGTATTATTGTTTTCCATCACCCTAGTATATCATAAATGCCTATTTCTAAAAAACATATTCTGTGTTGAAAAATATGGATAATTATGCTATAATACAAAATAATCATGGAATCAGCATACACCGCTATATTTTATGTCTTTTCCTTTATTTCTGTCTACGTGCAGATATTTTTTTTGGTGACCTTCTTGGAAAAAAAGAAACAGATAGTCCACAATCCTGACAATCTAGAATTACTAAACTATCCGACCGTCACGGTCGCGGTGCCTTGCTACAATGAAGAGGACACTATCGAGAAAACAGTGAAATCACTCCTTGCGCTTGATTATCCTAAAGATAAAATTAAAATAATTCTAGTCGACGATGGAAGTAAAGACAATACTTGGAATATTATAAAAAGTTTTGATAATGGTTCAAATATTTTAGCTTTTACTAAAGAGAACGGTGGAAAGCACACAGCCCTTAACTTGGCTTTAGAAAAAACTGATTCAGAATTTTTTGGATGTTTGGATTCTGATTCACTTGTCCATCCCCAAGCACTCAAAAGAATATTGAAATATTTTGAAAGAGATCCAGTGACAATGGCTGTGGCTCCATCGGTCATCGTCTATAAACCTAAAAATATTCTCCAATATGCTCAGAATATAGAATATGATATGTCTATTTATACCAAGAAGATGCTTGGTTTTATGGGTGGTATTCACGTTACTCCCGGACCGTTTTCTATTTTTCGCACGCGAGTTTTTGATGAGCTTGGTAATTATCATAAAGCTCACAATACTGAAGATCAAGAGATAGCACTTCGCATGCAGGAGAATGGTTATAAGATTGATCACTGCCCTGATGCGTATGTCTACACTATCAGTCCTGATTCTGTTATTAAATTATATCGCCAGAGAACGAGATGGATATATGGTTTTATAAAAAATCTTATCGACTATCGGAAAATGCTTTTCAAAAAAGAATATGGCACGGTTGCATTATTCACCTTGCCATCAGGGTTGGTGTCTATTATTGGAGTGGTTTTCCTTTTTATTAATATAGTTGGGAATATTATCCAATTTATTTATCATAAAATAATTCAAATCCAAACAGTCGGTTTTGCGAATGTTTTTAATTTTGACTATAAGTTTGATTGGTTTTTCCTTAACACAAAAGCGGTATTGTTATTATCAGTTGTTTTATATATACTGGTTATTATATCAGTTATGATTGGCCGAAAAATGGTAGAAGGGAAGTCGGGGTTTTCTATCGCTATCCTTTATTTCGTTTTAATTTACAGCGTCATTGCCCCATTTTGGATTTTAAGAGCGATATATAATGCTTTTAGATCAAAGGAGACTAGCTGGACATTTGAGCGTCGGACCAAGCCGCAAACTTAATTTATGCATAAACACGAACCAAATGATTGGAAAAAATATGTGATTGTTTTATTCATAACCCTGACAATTTTTATTTCAGGGTTGTGGGTTTCGAATTATTTAAGTAATAAAAAAATTGATCAACTCAAATCCATTGAGAGTAAAATTTCTCTTGACTTGATGTCATCAGAAACTCAATTTTCTTTACTTCAAGAATTATCTTGTAAGGATGTCTCAACGACCGTCTTGTCTTCGGAGTTGAACAACTTAGCAGACAAAATTTCTTATAGTGAAAATAACATTGGGTCTGAGGATGTTGATGTCATAAGTTTAAAGAAATATTATTCTCTTCTTGAAATAAAAGATTATCTTTTAATGAAGAAAATTACCGAGCGATGTGGTCAAAAATCGATATTCATTCTGTATTTCTATAAAAATGATAATTGTAATGATTGTACCAAGCAAGGATATGTCTTAACGGCCCTTAGAGAGAAGTATCCAAATCTTCGTGTATATTCATTCGATTACAATCTAGATCTCTCGGCTATCCGTGCGATGATTTCGATATATAAAGTCAAGGATAACTTACCAGCAATTGTCATAAACGGAAAGGTTTATAATGGCCTGCAGACGGTGGAGGAGATAGAGAAGACCTTCCCAGAGCTTGAGAGTATAAAAGCACCTGAAGAAGTTAAAAAACCTACGACAAAATCAAAAGTAATCAAACCCACAACAACTGATACAACTACTGGAGTAGGAACTACGACGAATTAAAATAGAGAAAAAGAAATCCTCGTGCCGAGAAAAAGAGCCAGCACGAGTTTCGGTCACAAGTTACTAAGTCTACTCGGATGATTACATCCTGCGTGGACTAAGTACTCGCGACCCCACCTCGGCGACAAGCCAAGCAGTAGCTTGCTTGTATACCGCCTGCGGTTTTCAAATCCCCGTGCCTGATAAAAAATACCCCCTAAAGGGGATATTTTTATTGAGCCGGCACGAGGATTTGAACCCCGGACATCCACTTTACAAAAGTGGCGCTCTACCAACTGAGCTATGCCGGCATATTTATTTTTTTAAAAACCATAATTCAAACAGTACTTTTAATGACTTACATCTTCACCATGTTCTCTTCTAACAGTCTCTTTTATTCTCTTTATCTTTGATTTTGATTCAAGAACCGCTTTACGGAAAAATGACTCTTTTTGCTGTTCATTTTTTACCTCTTGTTCCTTCTTTTTTAATAACTCAAGAACTTTTGGTAATTTCTTCGCTGTCCATTTTTTAATCTTTGTAATCAATATAAACCAATACCTAACCACAACCAATACGATTATTTGTATTATATGTTTAGCTAAATGTAGCATAATCTTTTCCAAATGCCTAAAATACATTTCCGGGATCAACTTGCGAGGAGAAATTGATGGATCTGCTCGCAAAGTTTTTATCTCCCAAGCTCGATATGAGAGCATAAAAAATGCCATTATAGCTGCTATTAAAAAAAGAATTAAAATTATTCCCATATTATTTAATTGATTCAAAAACAAATGAAATTAGTTTAGCATTATTATTTTTGAGCAAAGTCTCTATTGTGATGTCAGGATTTTTGATGAACATTTGATCCATTAGAGTTTGTTCTTTGAAGTAAGTAGAAATTTTCCCATCAAGCATTTTCTTCTTGATTTCTTCGGGCTTGTCTGATTCAGAAA
>Ga0172379_10005203_pt1 | contig 18375 bp, 15 predicted proteins | sample GrowelOW334metaG_FD_119756 | JGI IMG/M metagenome (GOLD analysis project Ga0172379, IMG submission 119756) | Groundwater microbial communities from an aquifer near a municipal landfill in Southern Ontario, Canada - Groundwater well OW334 metaG | ecosystem: Environmental > Aquatic > Deep...
AGGTGGAAAGGCATTCCAAGGGCCAAGTGCCCACAGTTGTTCTGGGAAAGGGCATTTAGTTTATTTTCAAGGTCTCTAACTGTTTTATTGATCTGTTGACCGGATTCCACAAAAAGACGGCCTTCCTCAGTCAACTTGATTTTGTTTTTTACTCGGGTGAAAAGGGGATGTCCGATTTCATCCTCAATTTTCTTTATCGCTTGGCTCAAAGATGGCTGGGCAATATAAAGCTTTTCCGAAGCGCGGGTTATATTTTCTTCCGCCGCGACCGTTAACACGTATTCGATCTCTCTCAAACTCAAATTCATTCTTGACATCATGGCATGATGTGCCATATTCGTCAATTCCATAGATAAAATCTATACAAACGATAATTATTATGTATTAGACAAATAGTATTCAGGGCTTCTATAGTTAGACAAACAACTCTGGAAGGAAGTTCTGATCGTGGAAAATAAGGAATTTAATTCCATTTCTATGAAGATCGCGGATTTCGCACTTTCTCTTTCATATGAAGATATACCGGTTTTCGTACTTGAACATGGTTATCTGCTATTGCTCGATACATTCGGCGTAGCCATGTCATGCAAAGAGGCGGAACACGCGAAGGCGATAAATCGGGCACTATCTGCAATGGGATCTTCCGGCCCCTGTACGTTATGGGGAAGCGCCGAGAAAGTCTCCATCGCCGATGCCGTTTTGTACAACGCCGGTTTGATCCATGGCGCCGACTACGATGATACGCATGTCGGGGGTATCGTGCATCCGAGCGCCGCGGTAGTGAGTACTGCATTGGTGGTCGGCGAATACGTTGGAGCATCGGGACGAGAAATGATGACGGCAATTGTCGCCGGGTGGGAAATAATCGTTCGTCTCGCGCTCGCTGCAAAAGGTCGATTCCACGATGTGGGCTATCACGGTACGGGAATCGTATCACCTTTCGCGGCTGCGTGCGTCACCGCAAAACTTATGAAGCTTCCAAAAGACGTGTTGGTGAATGCGCTCGGCATTTGCGGTAGCCAATCGGCCGCTCTGCAGGAATTTCTGCGGGACGGTTCCTGGGTGAAAAAGATACATCCCGGCTGGGCAGGGCACAGCGCGATCTACGCGGTGATGATGGCGAAGGAAGGTTTGACCGGTCCGTTAAAAGTATTCGAAGGGGAATTCGGCCTTTGGAAAACACATTTCGGTTCCATCGACGGTCTTGAGGAACAAATGGAGGATTTTCACAAAATATGGCATACGACCGAGATCGCTTTCAAGCTTTATCCCGTCTGTCATATGACCCATTCCTTCATAGATTGTCTTTTAGCATTAAAGAGAGAATATTCGTTCAACGCTGATGAAATCAAGTCCGTTGAATGCCGGATCGAACCTAGATGTTTCCATATTGTCTGTGAGCCGATGGATGCTAAAAAAAGACCTCAAACAGATTATATGATGCGCTTTAGCCTGCCGTTCGTTGTCTCCATCGCCGCAATTAAGGATCGAGTAAGTCCATGGGAGATCGATATAAAATACGCAAAGGAGGCGGCTGTACAGGCGTTGATGGATAAAGTGCACTGTGTTTCAGACGAGGCGATGAAAAATCCCGGCTATTTCCCTGGTTGGGTTCAGGTGACGCTGAAAGATGGAACGGTTATTTCCCATCAACAATTGTACGAATCCGGAACCACGCAAAATCCGACCAATGTGGAAGACGTTATTGCTAAATACGAAAACAATATGAGCGCTTTTTATACGAAAAAACAGATCCAGCACATTAAGGCTCTGACATTTGAATTCGATCACCTTGAAAATACTTCAGACCTGTTTTCCGCGTTGCTGTTGAAAAAAGAAAAGACGACGACGATTTAATTTGCATTCATGGAGGATCGACTGTGGGGCAGACTCTTGTTGAGAAGATAATAAGCGAGAATATCGGTAAGCCGGTACGCGCGGGAGAAACGGTCGTCGTAAATGTCGACTTTGCTGGACTGCATGATGGTTCAGGTCCGCTTCTAGTGCGGCTAATGAACGAGAGGGGTTATCAGAACGAGGAAGTTTTTTGTTCCGATAAAATATTATTCGCGAATGAGTTTGGTCCGGTACCGACGAGAGAAATCGCCAACGAACACGCGCTGACGCGTGATTATGCCCATAAGCATAAATGCCATTGGGAAGAGGGTGGTACCGGACATGTCCATGCACATATCTACGAGGATTTCTTGAAATGTGGGACTGTCTGCATAGTTGGGGATTCTCATACAACCGTGCACGGCGCGTTTGGGTGTTTCGCCACCGGCTGCGGGTCGACTGATATGGTCGCGGTAACGCGATTCGGGAAAACGTGGATCAAAGTTCCCGAGACCTTCCGAATCAATGTCACTGGTATATTGCCGAAAGGCGTGTACTCAAAGGATATTATGCTGAAGTTGGCGAGCATTATTAAATCCGACCAAGCGATTTATAAATCGCTGGAATTCCGCGGGGAGACGATCTCTTCTCTCAGCCTCGAGGCTCGCCTAACGCTTACAAGCATGGGCGTTGATGTTGGGGCAAAAAACGCGATTATGGAGACTGATGAGAAAACCCTTGATTTTATGCGCCGAGTCGGGCGCGAAAAGGATTATAAGAAAATAAGCGCGGACGCCGAAGCGGATTATGAGCGTGTAATTGACATCAACGCTTCTTCTTTAGAACCTCTGGTGTCCGTTCCTCATTATGTTGAAAATGTGGAATTGGCTCGTAGTTGCAAAAATCAAAAAGTAAACATGGTTTTCATCGGCAGCTGTACAAACGGAAGAGTTGAGGACTTGCATATTGCCGCGGAAATACTGAAAGGGAAGAAGATAGCTCCGGGCCTCAGGCTGCTGGTGATTCCCAATTCTCGTTCGGTCTATTTGGAATGCATGCGCGACGGAACCTTGCTTGCCCTCGCGGAAGCCGGCGCCGTCATCGAGGGCCCAAATTGCGGTCCATGCATGGGCGTGCATCAGGGCATTCCCGGCGATGGTGAAGTTGTGGTGGCGACTCAAAATAGAAACTTCAAAGGTCGAATGGGTAACCCCAGCGCAAGTATCTATCTCTCGAGCCCCGCGGTCGCTGCCGCTACCGCGCTTACCGGTTTCATAACTGATCCTCGCGACGTGATGAAATGACAGACCGGAAAATGGAGAAAAGAAGATGATCAAAGACAATATCACGGGAAAAGCTTGGAAATTCGGCGCCAACGTCAGTACGGATTCGATCGCGCCCGGTCGGCTGATTTCACTTCGCGCTAATCCCAAGGAATACGCGAAGCACGTATTGGAAGACGCCCGCCCCGATTTCGCCAAGGGGGTGAAGGAGAATGACTTCATTGTCGCCGACTACAATTTCGGCTGTGGGTCCAGCAGGGAAATTGCCCCGCTTATTATCAAGGAAGCCGGCGTTGGCGCCGTTCTCTCTAAAACATTTGGTCGTATTTTTTACAGGAACGCAATTAATAATGGAATGCTCTTGATTGAATGCGATACCGACCGTATAAACGAAGGCGACCAGCTGTTCGTAGATTTAAAGAATAGGGTAATCAAGAAAACGAACGATCTCGACTTCCGTATGGAGTTCTCCTTGTCCGATCGGGAACTAAAGATTATCGATGCGGGCGGATTGTTGGATTATATAGAAAGGCACAATTCGCTTGATATCTAATCACGCCGTAGCGGCATAAGGCGATAACGCGATGGATGAATTACGAAAACTTGCCTACTTTGTTTGCGGCTTCAAGCTGGAAAACGCGCCCGAGGAAGTCGTACGCGCGGCGCGGTTCTGTGTGTTGGATACGGTTGGGTCCGCTCTCGGGGCGGCGCGATTTGAGGAGATTCCCGCGCTTTCCGCTGAATTGTCTCTTTGGACAGCCTCTGATTCTCCTCGAAGCGCAGCCGTTTGGGGGCAACGAAAGCGCATGGACGTATTCGCCGCTCTATTAGTCAACGGGATGCTTTCTCATGCCCTGGAGCTTGACGATGTTCACACGGGATCGAAGTCGCATATCGGAGCTGTCGTCGTTCCCGCCGCGTGGACGATGGCGGAGGCCCTCGGATTGCCGGGAAAGTCATTCCTGGAGGCTGTTATCGTCGGTTATGAGACCATGGCGCGTATCGGCGCGGCGATGGATGTCACGAGCAATAGAAAACGCGGATGGCATACAACCGGCATCATCGGTACGTTCGGTGCGGCCGCGGCAGCCTCCTTTTTGTTGAAGCTCGATGAGCAGCGAACATTGTACGCGCTGGGTATGGCCGGTACGCAATCCAGCGGATTATGGGCTTTCCTCGCGGAAGGTTCGACGTGCAAGAAACTTCATACCGCCCGCGCGGCGGTTAACGGCGTATCCGCCGCCATATTGGCAAAAGCGGGAATGACGGGTCCGGAAAGAATATTGGATGCAGTCGATGGGGGCTTATATTCCGCGGTAAGCGATTCGTTTGATATGACGCGCGTATGCGCTGACCTTGGAATCGTATATCAGATCATGAACATAGATAAAAAACCGTATCCCTGCTGCAGGAGTACGCACCACGCAATCGATGCGGCCCTGGCTATTAGGAAATCAAAAAACTTCTCCGTTGGATTGATAGACTCAATTCTTATTCGAACGTACGAAGTCGCTCTCTTGCAATGCGGCAGCACACTCTATCCTCGGAACGCCGTGGAAGCCAAATTCAGCGTCGCGTATACCTGCGCCGTGGCTTTGATCTACGGAAAAGTAACGCTTGAGGAGTTCGGACCGAAGAGTCTTGATGATCCATCAGTGAGGGCTCTCTCTGAACGCATACGTGTCATCGAGGATGGTGAATTCACGTCTCGGTACCCGAGTCGCTGGGGGTGCGAACTGGAAGTCATCTATAAAGACGGAAAGAAATCACACCAGAGAGTCGATGATATGTCAGGCAGCGTGAAGGTCCCCCTATCGGAACGGCAGGAGTTGGATAAATTCACGTCGTTGGCAAATTCCGCTTTCAATGATCCACTGTTCGTTCGCGAAACGGCGAGCAATATTTTGCGCGTCGAAAAGCTTGAGCAGCTTCCTGATTTGGTATGAAAGAAGACGTTTTTTTTCGATTTCCAAATTTTAGATCGAGTGTCCAATGTCATAGATAAAAACTATGAATTGAATTGGAAATATGTATTTTATAAATAGATGTTTCAATGCTAGCATGAAAATAATAGTATGGCCTGAATTACTTGTGTGGATTCGGGCTACAAGTTTGGTGTCGGTGTTATGCCGGCTGACAATATTATTCCTTTTGGGGAGGAGATCGTGATGAAGCGATTAATAGTCGTGTTATGCGTATTGTGCTCAATCGGTATGGCGGTAACGGCAAATGGTACAAAAGAGGAATCCGAAAAGTCATCCTCAAAAGTAAATTTTCCGGCTAAGCCAATCAAAATCATCGTTCCCTTCGCGCCAGGCGGCGGCACCGATATTACCTCACGAATATTCGCAGATGCCGCGGGAAAGGATTTCTTCAACGGTCAACCGCTTGTAGTCGAGAACATGGAAGGCGGCGGCGCTGTTATCGGCCAAACGTATGTCGCCAAAACAGCCCCCGCGGACGGCTATACGGTGATGTTGTTGACGAGCTCCGCGATCAATAATTCGATTTTGAAAAAAGTCAACTATTCCTATAAGGATTTTAAACCAATAATAATGGTGAATCCGGATGCGGAAATCGTAGTAGCGCCGACTAAGAACGCAAAGTTCAAGACGATGAAAGAACTGATCGAGTACGCGAAAAATAACGATGTATTGGTTTCAACTCCGGGGCATTCATCCGGTCATCACATCAGAGCCTTGAATATGGCTAGATTGATGGGTTTAAGGTTCAAATACCTTCATAGTAACAGCGCCGCGATCCAAGTGCAGCAGCTCATGGGGGGGCATTGCGACGTCGCTTTCATGACAATTTCCGAGTCTACCGGAGCCCTTTCCGATGGAAGCGCGGTTGGTTTGGGCGTTATGAGCACTGAACGAGTATCGACCGTTCCGAATGTCCCGACGTTCAAGGAGCTCGGTTATGACGGTTGGGTGGATGGCGCGTCCAGGGGTTTCGCGATGCGCGCGGACACGCCGGAGAATATCTACAACTACCTAGTTGCGGAGTTCAAGAAGGTCGCCGTATCCAAGAAGTTCATCACCAAGATGAGCGATGCGGGAATGTTGTATGCCGCTGATGGTCCGGGGGAATATCAGAAATACTTAGATTTTACTGCGGACGCGATCACTGCCCTTAAGGATGTTTTATTAGGCGCGAAGAAATAGCCGAGTGTTCAATTGCGGTAGAGGTATCCCAGGGCACTTAGTATGTTTTGGGATATCCTATAGGGAGGAATAATGGAGTTCAAGAAAATACTCGTTGATTTGTCGATGCCGGTTTTTTTTATTGGTTTATCGATATGGTTGCTTATTGAGTCCGCGTCTCTGAACGGTGAGGAAGGTATGTTTCCGACACTTATCGGCGGCTTCATGCTGATTGTGGCAGTATTTATTCTGTTTACCACCTTGAAGCAAAAAAACTCAAAAGTCAATTTTAAAAATATCAACAAAAGAAAAGTTGTTGAGGTCATCGTCGCATTGATTCTGTACGTTGCTCTATTCAAGCTTGTCGGTTATATCATCGATACGTTCCTTCTTTGCTCTTACGTAATAATCACGCTCGGCTATAAGAGGTATAAGCTTGCCGCGCTGTATGCCGCAGGTACGACTATTGTCGTGTTCGCGATTTTCAAGCTCTTGTTGGGCGTACCGTTGCCGGTATTCCTTGCATTCTAGTTGGAGTAAATCTAATGGAAGGAATTCTTTTGGGCGCTCAGGCGCTATGCAACCCCATGGTTTTGGGTGCGCTTGTCTTCGGCGTTTTTGTTGGATTAACTGTAGGCGCGATTCCGGGTATAAACGATTCAATCGCGATAGCCGTTCTCATTCCCGTAACATTCGGGATGAATCCGTTTGTTGCTTTAGCTTTACTGGTGGGAATCTATGTAGCTTCCGCATGCGGCGGTTCTATTCCAGCGATCCTCGTAGAGATTCCCGGAACCGTTTCGGCGATGATGACATCCAACGACGGGTATCCGATGACGAAAAAGGGACAAGGAGGCCTTGCGCTCAGCTTGGCGATGAACAGTTCTTTTTTCGGCGGGATTTCCTCGGCGTTGGTGTTACTCTTTTTTGCTCCGATCCTCGCGCAACAGGCCCTGCGGGTCGGACCTCCCGAGTATTTTATGCTGGCAGTTCTCGGACTGAGCACGGTCATCGGTATGGCCAGCGACAATATCAGCAAGAACCTGATATCCATGGCATTCGGACTTTGGCTTTCAACAATAGGAATGAGTCCCCAAGCAGGTACAGAGCGGTTTACCTTCGGCTCCTACATGTTGCTTGACGGTATTCCGTTAATTCCGCGAATGATTGGATTGTTCGGTGTTACATCGGTCTTGAAAATCGCAGAGAGCCTTAAAGGCGTTCAGAATATAGAGGAGATGCCCCGCGTCGATAAAGTCAAATTACTTGAAAAGTCCATGGTAAAGCGTTTGCTTCCGACGTGGCTGAAATCCAGCCTCATCGGTAACATTATCGGCATCATTCCAGGCGCAGGCATGAGTATGGCTGTTTTCATAGCTTACAATGAAGCCAAACGCGCCAACAAAAACTTGAAATTCGGGGAAGGAGAGCCAATCGGCGTCGCTGCCCCGGAAGCGGCGAATAACGCTGTTGTCGCGAGTTCCATGGTTCCTCTTCTTTCACTGGGTATCCCCGGAAACAATACGGCGGCGTTGTTCATCGGCGCCCTGATGATACAGGGCGTTCGTACCGGACCAATGCTTTTCAAAGAAAATCCGACGATGTCATATCTCATAATCCTTGCTTTCATTGTCGGTAATTTGATTATGCTCCCGATGAGTTTTGTTTACTGTAATATATTCGCTCGCCCGGTATTAAGGTTGAAGCAAGAAATATTGAGCGGAGTTGTTCTCGTCCTTTGTTTGACCGGCGCCTTCGCTATCAGCAACAACCTCTTCCAGGTCGGAATTGCGGTGGTATTTGGCGTAATCGGCTACTTGTTCCACAAGTTCAAGATCCCTCAGTCACCGCTTATCCTCGCCTCAATTCTTGGTAGCATGATGGAAAGCAATTGGATTCAGTCTATGGTTTTCGGTAACGGCAATTTGATGATTTTCATTACAAGGCCGATCAGCCTGTTCCTCATTTTCGCGTCACTATTCTGTTTCGGGGTGCCGCTTCTTAGAAAGTTTAAAGAAAGGAAAGAAACGAAAGCAACCGTTTAGTGTTCTGTGAAAAAGAATGTGCTCTGTCAAAATAGCGCAACGCTGTATAGACACGGCATATTCTTTTTCGTTTTACTCCGATTCATCGCTCCCGCCTGAAACAATCCTGCAGGTGATCGTCCACCAGCCCCGCCGCCTGCATGAAGGCGTAGCAGATCGTGGAGCCGACGAAAGTGAATCCACGCCGTTTGAGTTCCTTGCTCATTGCCGTTGACTCGGGCGTTTCGGCGGGAATCTCTCCGAGGTCCTTCCACTGATTGACGATGGGTTTCCCTTCAACGAACGACCAGATCCATCGATCAAAACTTCCTTCGGTTTCAAGAAGCCTGAGGTACTCCCGCGCGTTGGTTACGAAGCCGTTCACCTTGAGTCGGTTTCTCACGATGCCCGCATCCGTGAGGAGCCCCGCGATCTTCGTTTCATCGTAAAGCGCCATTTTCTCGGGATCGAAATTGTCGAAAGCCGCTCGATAATTCTCCCGCTTGCGGAGCACGGTGATCCAGCTGAGACCCGCCTGCGCGCCTTCAAGCAGCAGGAGTTCGAAGAGTTTCCGGTCGTCGTGCAGAGGCCTTCCCCATTCCTCGTCATGGTAGCTGATATAGAGAGGATCGTCGCCGGTCCACGGACAGCGGCGGCGTCTGTCTCCGCCCGAAGCGGCGCTCACAGCGCAGCCTTTACCGCGCCGCCGTCAAACATGAGCGCGTGGCCGTGGATATAGCTTGCGGCGGGGGAGGCGAGCCACGCGACCGTGGCGCCGAATTCCTCGGGCGTACCCATGCGGCCAAGCGGTACGGCGTTTATCATCGAAGCGGTTTCATCTTCGATTCGTGTGCCGTTGGCCTCGGCGCGACTACGGAGAATATTTGTCACACGGTCCGTTTTGGTGTAGGTCGGGTTGATCGAATTGACCCGGATTCCGTCCTTGCCGAACTCGTTCGCCAGGGATTTGATGAGTCCGATCACCGCCAGACGCACGGAGTTAGACAGAATGAGTTTGTCGATGGGCTGTTTTACCGAGACTGACTCAATTGCGACGATGCTGCCTTCCTTCCGTTTCCGCATGCCCGGAATGACCGCGTAGAGGAGGCGCACGGCGCTCATGAGGGTCTGGTTTACCGTCGCCGTCCAGTCGTCGGGCGTGAAATCAAGGAAGTTTCCGGGGGGCGGCCCTCCCGCGTTAAGCACCAGGATATCGATACGTCCGAAATGGGCGATTGTTTCCGAAACGATGCGGTCGATATCCGCCTGGACGCTTATGTCGCCGCGAAGGGCGAGAATATTCGCGGTCCCTCCCGAAGCGTGAATCGCATCGCGAATTTCAACGGCGGCAAGCTCGATGGATTCTCCTCGTGAGCAGATGGCGACTCGCGCGCCTTCCTTGGCCAATGCCATGGCCGAAGCCTTGCCCAGACCCTTGGACGCCGCGGTCACCAGCGCTACTTTCCCTTTTAAGCCTAAATCCATGGCGGTCTCCTTCAGTGGATAGAGTCCTTGCTGTTTTTAATGTAATAGAGAAGCGTCGCTTTGCGGACTATAAAACGAATTTGAGGGATCGATACATTTTTATGATCGAAAAAGGCGTTCTCTCCTTTTTCATTGACAGTTAAAAAAAACGCATATCGAATACTGTATCCAATTTTTTCTGTTTCGCTGGCCGATTGAAACACAGCGGTCCCGGCGTCATGAAAGCCGAACGCTTTCATGACGTTTTTTTGTTTGCGGGAAACCTACCCGCTCTTCGCTTTACAATACGCCGTCGGCGGGACGAAAGTAATACGATGTTATTAACTATGATCGGTGCCAACGAGGGTATGCTCAGAGTCTGGCAAGCGGCGCCCAAGGGGTTCTACAAAGACAGATCCGAAACCGTCAAGGGATTCGAGTTCGTAGACCAGCTGGTAGCCCATCTTCGGCCTCGCCGCCTTCAGCTTGTCCGCCGCTACGGAGCGTACTCCGGAAAAGTCCGCAGCCTGGGACAGTGGATTCGCCCGAAGTCCCCGAGGCCTGGTCCAAGTTGCGTCGACAAAGTTGGGCGCGGATGTTGCAGAATGGATTGTAGTGTGCGCTAACGCGCACGGCGTCATCGAGGATCCAGCGGAGCTGGCCAAGATTTTCGGTTGGGTAAAGAAGCAGGACCAGGACCCCCAGTTGTCCTTTTGTGCCTGCTACATCTCCTGAATTTCCCACCTTGACGGCAAAACTCCCACATACTACAGTCAATCCAGCCCAGCGTTGCCGGGAACGGCGGCAGTAACGGACGGTTTGGTATCAAAAAGCGCTGGATTGCGAGAGAAAACCTGGTTTTTGGTAAAACATCGCCAAAAGCCTGAAATGATAGTTTCTATCGGTTTCCCGGCGGCGTTACGGCAAAGCCTGAAACGAATACTACGACCGAAATGGATAAATCTGGCCTGGATCCTACAGAAGGCAGCACCAGAGGGCCGGACCGCTGAAGCTGCCGCAGCCGGGCCGGTTGCCCGGCACCGAACACATTGACCAAAGCCCGCCGGCCCATCATTCAAGCAGGCTGACTCGGGTCCGGCCAAATGAAACGAGGAGGTACACCATGTTGTACAAAGACGCCGGCCAACCAGTCGAAAAGCGGGTCGCCGACCTGCTCGGCCGCATGACCCTGATCGAAAAGGTCGCCCAGCTGACCAGTATCTGGGTTTACGAGATTTTGAAAAACGAACGGCTCAGTCAGGAGAAAGCCAGAACCAAAATGGGGCAAGGCCTGGGCCAGATCACCCGTCTCGGCGGCGCCAGCAATTTTCAGCCGGCCGATGCCGCCAAGGTCGCCAATGATATCCAACGCTATCTGGTTGAAGAAACCCGGCTGGGCATCCCGGCCATTATCCACGAAGAAGCCTGCTCGGGCTACCTGACCCGCGGCGCCAATGTCTTCCCCCAGGCCCTGGGCATGGGGGCAACCTTCGATCCTGACCTGACCGAGGAAATGGGCCGCATCATCCGCGAGCAGATGATGGCGCTGGGCGCCCGGCAGGCGCTGGCCCCGTTACTCGATGTCACCCGCGACCCACGCTGGGGCCGCACCGAGGAAACCTACGGCGAAGACCGCTACCTGACAGCCCGCATGGGTACAGCCTATATCCGCGGCCTGCAGAACGACAACCTGGCGAACGGCATCCTGGCCACCGGCAAGCACTTCGTCGGTTACGGCGCCTCCGAGGGCGCCATGAACTGGGCCCCGGCGCACATCCCGCAGCGCGAGCTCCTCGAAACCTACCTCTACCCGTTTGAGGCCGCCGTACGCGAGTCCAACCTGCGCTCGATCATGCCCTCCTACAGTGAAATCGACGGCATCCCCTGCCATACCAACAAATGGCTGCTCGACGATGTCCTGCGCAAACAGTGGGGCTTTGACGGCCTGGTTGTCAGCGACTATTTCGGCATCAACATGATCTTTGATTACCACAAAGCGGCCGCCGACAAGGACAATGCCGCCCGCATGGCTCTCGAGGCCGGCGTCGATGTAGAACTGCCGTCGACCGATGTGTATAGCACGCCGCTGATCGAGGCCGTGGAAAACGGCTTGGTCGCCAAGAGCCTGGTTGACAGCGTGGTCAGCCGCGTGCTCAGCATGAAATTCCGCCTCGGCCTCTTCGAGAAACCCTATGTCGCCGAAGACGCCGTCGCCACGCATTTCCAGAATGCCGCCCAGCGCGCCTACTCCCGCCTGGCCGCCGAGAAATCGATGGTTCTGCTCAAGAACGACGGTATCCTGCCGCTCAGCCGCCAGGCCCGGAAAATCGCCGTGATCGGGCCCAATAGCGAAAGCATCCGCAATATGCTTGGCGACTATTCCTATCCCGCGCATATTGAGTGCCTGATCGACATGGCTGAGGACAATTTTGCCGACACCGAGCTGCCGGAAAACATGCCCAGCCTGGCCGAAGTCCTGCCGGAGATGGACAGCATTTTCACCGGCCTGAAAAAAGCCGGCGGCCCGAACATCAACTGGCTGTATGCCAAGGGCTGCGAAGTCCTGCCCGTGGTCGACAAGCAGACCGGCACCGGAACCCCGGCCGATTTCGGCGAAGCCCTGGCCGCAGCCGGCGACGCTGACCTGAGCATCCTGGTGCTGGGCGACAAAGCCGGCTTGATCGAGAACTGCACCAGCGGCGAAGCCCGCGACCGTGCCACCCTTGACCTGCCCGGCGAGCAGAAGGCCCTGCTGCAGGCGGTCTGCGCCCTGGGCAAACCGGTCGTGCTGGTCCTGGTCAGCGGCCGGCCCTATTCGCTGACCTGGGAAGACCAGCATGTCAATGCGATCGTCGAAGCCTGGTTCCCGGGCGAGGAAGGCGCCGGTGCCTTGGCCGGCGTCATCTTCGGCGACGTCAATCCCGGCGGCCGCCTGCCAATCACGTTCCCGCGCTCGGTCGGCCAGCTGCCCATCTTCTATGGCCACCGCCCGTCCGGCGGCCGCTCGCACTGGAAAGGCGACTATGTCGATGAAAGCACCAAGCCACTGTATGCTTTTGGCCACGGCCTCAGCTACACCGAATTCACCTACAGCGACCTAGCCATCCCGGCTACAGTCGCCATTGATGGCTCGATCGATGTCAGTCTGACCGTCGCCAACAGCGGCGCGGTTGCCGGCGACGAAGTGGTTCAGCTGTATTTTCACGACAAGCTGTCGGAAATCACCCGGCCGGTCATGGAACTGGTCGGCTTCAAGCGCCTGACCCTGGCTGCCGGTGAAGTCCGTCGGCTGACCTTCACCGTCTCCACCAACCAGCTTGGCTTCTACGACCGCAGCATGCGGTTTGTAGTCGAGCCGGGCGAGCTGGAAGTGATGGTCGGCCACGCTTCCAATGATATCCGCCTGCAGGGCATCGTCACTTTGACTGGCGAAAAACGCCCCGTGACCGAAAAAACGTTCAAGAGCGACGTCGTCGTCAAGTAAGGACATAGTTCCTATCGGTTAATTTCCCCGACATCCTATCAGAATGGAAAGGCATAAATTAATGCCCGACCGAGGAACTAATCGCCTTCAAAGATAGATTGTCGATCAATCGAAGCGCATATAGCAAACGACAAGGATGATGCATTTAGGTATCAAAGAACAGTTCGAAAAAATTGATCTCCCGCAACAAACATATTACATCCTTCATTCGCCGCTTTTCGAACTTCATCAGTATTCGATGGATTTCCGAACGGATTGTGGTCTCCTCCACGTTCCGCTGTTCAGCGATCTGCCGGTAAGTATATCCATCGTAGCTGAGCTTGATGATTTCGAATTCCATGTTGGTGATTTTCATCATGACCTTAAGGACATCCTTCACCATGCCCTGTTGGCTCTCCACCCGTTTACATTCTCCCAGTATCTTCGAGGCGATCTCCGGCCGCACCATCAAGGTATTCGAGGCTGCCGCGCGGATGGATTTGAGGATATCCTCAGTCTTGCTGGTCTTTACGATATAATCCATGGCGCCGGCGGCGTAAGCTTGGTACAAAAGATCATCCCGGTTGTGGATGGTGAGGATGATTGATTTCACCTCGGGATCCCACCGCTTGATTTCCTGTATCGCCTGTATGCCGGCCGTGCTGTTTTCCATTTGAATATCCATCAGCACGATATTGGGACGATGCTTCTTCGCCGCCTCCACAGCCGCTATGCCGCTTGAGGCCAGCGCGACCACCTCCATATCGGGCTCACTGGAAACGATGCGCTTAAAATACTGCCGGATCTCGTCCGCATCTTCGGCAATCAACACTCGTATTTTGTTCAGCATTTCTGTTCTTTCCTAAACGGTAGCATGATTTGGATCATCGTACCCTCTCCCGGTCTACTTTCTATCCGAAGAAGCCCAAGATGGGCCTTCACTACCTTATATGCGTATGAGAGTCCTAATCCCCAGTTATTCCCGCCCGCCTTATCCGAAAAGTAGGGCTCGAACAAGCGGGTGCGGGCGGCTTTCCGTATACCCGTCCCGTTGTCTCGGATGATGATGAACACCCATTGGAACTGAACGGCAAGATCGATTCCGATCAGTCCGCCGGTCCGATCAGCCCGCACGACGGCATCTGCCGCATTAGTTAAGAGTTCGATGAGCACCCGCCCGACATGGTAGGAATCGAAGCGGCAACGCATCGATTCCCGGGGATAGGCGTCCGCATTCCAGGCGATGGCGATATGGGAGGGCAGGCTGACCTTGCCGATGCTTTCCTCAATAACGGCGATCAGGTCGTTGGTCTTGAACACGTACCGTAGCGCCCTCAGGGAATCCAGCATCTCGGAGGTCCTGCTGAGGGATTGCTCAACCAGCTTTCCGATTTTCCCCAGCGCTTCTTCCGGTCCGGAGCCGTTTTCGGGCTTGGTCAGTATGAGAATGTTGAAGAGCAGGTTTTTTTGGGAATGCAGGGTGTCGCTCAGGAGTTCGTTCATCCTCCGCATGTTCTTCTGGATCTTTCGGTCGGTAACCGTTTGGATGAAGCTTTCCAATCGAAAATTAAGAAGAAGCAGCAGGATGCAGAATAGAGCGCAAACGGTGAATATGGGAATGGCGACGTAATAGACGCTTGCGCTTGCCTCGATAGTTCCGAAACTCCAGAAGCCCGTAGCGAACGCGTTCCGGGGAGACATCATGAACGGACCGGTGTAGAGGATAGTCGAGAATAGACCTCCGGCAATAGCCAGACAGGAGGCCAGAATGAATATCTGACGCCTGATGAAGCGGATGGTGTTTTTAACCATGTACCGGTAAAGAATGTATATGGGGTAGCAGAGATAGATGATGAGGATCAACATGTTGATCTGGTGGAGAGCGGACATGAAGTTTGAGAAGAGCCCCGGAAGGGAAAATACTCGGTATCCTATGTATATGCGGTATGCGTTGCTCGGATCGTAGAACCAGATGAAATACAGAACCAATCCAAAAAGCGCGGCGATCCGTTTCCATTTGAAATCCGAATTATGGGTGAAATCGTAGATGAAAAGTGGAACCGCCAGCAGGTAGAGGGCAATCCCCGCGTTCAGCATCCGTGCGATGGTCGACATAGGAAGTTTGATTTTAGCGCTGAGGTACAGAAAGATCCGATAGTCGAGATTGAAAAACTTGAGGGAGATGTAGTCGTAATTACCGAATTTGGCAAGGTACATGAGGATGGAGAAAAGGGTTATGACCATTCCTGCTACCATCATCAGGAAAAACCAGCTATAGCGGCTCTGATACTCGACGGCAATGAGAATCAGGGAGAAAAGCAAAAGAGCGAAAATCCCATAAAACAAGCAGTCCTCCCCGAGATGAACGTCCCTCCGTTTCGGATGTTTAAGCATTTTCGTATTTTTAATCCGAACAACCGCTCCTATACTAACACTGAAGTCGGAATATCGGGGAGGATACATGAAAGTCGTGATTGCGGCAAAAGAAGTCGATGTCCAGCAGCAGGTCGATGTGCTCGTCGTCGGCGGAGGGCCGGCGGGGCTCGGCGCCGCGGTTTCTGCCGCCCGGGGCGGCGCGCGGGTGCTGCTGTTGGAGAGGCGCGCCTTCTTGGGGGGGAACATAACCTCGGCGTACGTGGAAACCTGCAATTGGTTCCTCAACGGGACCCGGTTTTCCGTCGCCGGATTGTACAAGGAAATCGAGGATTCCTATAAAGCCCAGTACGGCCGCAGCCACGAGATCCGCGAACACGCTCCGTTCCGATTCTCCGGTGAATACCTCAAGATTTTTCTGGATGAGTTCATCGCTAAAGAAAAGATCCAGGTCTGGTTCTATTCCTTCGTGAACGATGTGGTGCTTGATCATGACAGCATCAAGGCGGTGATAGTACAGACAAAGCAAGGGCCTGTTGCGGTCGGCGCCAAAATCTTCATAGACGCTAGCGGAGACGGGGACGTAGCATTCGCCGCTGGACTACCCTTCAAGCAGGGCCGGGACAAGGACGGCTACTGTCAACCGGGAACCCTCAATTTCCGGCTCGCGGGAATCGATCCGACGCGTTTTTCTATTGGGCCGAAGGAGAAGGACGCCTTCAAGACCATTGATAAGGAGTTCCAGCGAAAGTACGATGCCGGGGAAATCCATCTTGACTGCAAACGTCGGGAACTGATTTTCGGGCGGTTAACCGCGGGGGGGCAGATCGGCGGTGTCAACTATCCTTGCTCATATATGATCGACCCCACCGATATCCTAGACCTGACCAAGGGCGAGATCGAGTGCAGGCAATATATCAAGCAGGTTGTCGCTTACATGCGGGAGAACCTTCCCGGATTCGAAGGTATCGAAGTCAGTTCCATCGCCCCCGAGCTTGGCTTCAGGGATAGCAGAAGAATCGAGGGAAAATATACCTTAACGATGGAAGACATCGAAGCGAACCGATCTTTCGACGATACGATCTGCGTCTTTCCCCGGATGTACGACATGCTGGCTCCGGACGGCAACATGAAGGGCGACGGATCGCTTGAAGGACTGGGATACGACGGACACATACTCGTCCTCCTCGATCCGAATGAGCGGCGCACCTACAACATCCCCTACCGTACCATGGTTCCCGTTCGGCTGGACAACCTTCTTGTCGCGGGACGCTGCATATCCTCAACCCACGTCGCGCAATCCACGATCCGCGCGATATACGCCTGCATGCTCACCGGACAGGCCGCGGGAACCGCGGCGAGCTTGGCCATACATGACGGCTGCGTACCGGAAAAGGTGAATATCAGAAAACTGCAGGACAAGCTGATTGCCCAAGGAATCGAATTACCCCGCTGATCAAGGAGACTGCTTTGAAAAGGAAAGGAATCGCCGTTGATCAAACTTTAGAAATCCTGATGCTGCTTCCGATGTTCATCGGCTTTATGGTGTTCACCGTATATCCGATCCTCTGGGTGCTCAGGTGGGCCTGGTTCGAATACGCGGGCTATGGGAACGCCCTTTTCGTCGGGTTGGATAATTTCGTGCGGGCATTTACCCGTGACAGCAATTTCTGGAACGCCATGTTGAATACTTTCTACTTAGCGTTCGCGAAACTGATCCTGGAGATGCCTCTATCGATAGCTCTTGCTTTCTTCGTGAACAAACAGGTCAAGGGAAGTTCGATCCTCAGGATCATCTATTTCCTGCCCACGGTATTCAGCATCGCCGTCATCGGACTCATCTTCGTCATCCTGTTCAGCGCCTATAACGGTATCGTGAACGCTTTGCTGGTGCATTCGGGGATACTGCGGTCCAACATCAACTGGTTCGCGAACCGATGGCTGTCGCTGACGGTGGTGCTTCTTGTTTCCTTATGGTCGACCTTCGGCCTCAATATGATTTATTTCCTCATGGGTCTCCAGAACATTCCGGAAGAGCTTTACGAATGCTCTACATTGGACGGAGCGTCCGGGGCAAGGCAGTTCTTCAGCATCACGATTCCCCTGCTCGCTCCGGTAATGCAGATCGTATTCATGCTCAGCATGCTCGGAACGATGCGGATCGCGGACCTTATATTGGTTATGACCAATGGGCAACCGGGAGGCAGTACGGAAGTGGTGATGACCTACATCTTCAAGTTTTTCTTTGCTTACGGCGATGCGTCCGGCAGAAGCCAATACGGCTACGGTTCAGCCCTAGCGATCATTACGGGCATCATCCTCACAATAATAACGGTCATCTATTTGCGGATGTCGAGGAAGCTCAAGGAAACATACTAAGACATAAGGATGCGGAAATGATCGTCAAGAAATTCAATCCAATACAAATCCCAATTTACCTGTTCCTGATCGTCATGGTGATTATCGCGCTCTTCCCTGTGGTATATATCCTGCTTTCATCCTTTAAGACGAACCAGGAGATAATCGTCGGCGGGGTCAGCATCATTCCCAAGACATGGCAGATTCAGAATTATATCCGCGCCTGGAATTTGGCAAACTTCGGGCGCTACACATGGAACAGTGTCTATATGTGCTTCTTCATCGTCATCGGCTCAATCATCACCGCGATAATCGAGGGATACGTCTTCTCCCGGGGAACAACTAAGTTCACGAAATTCGTGTATGCATTGGTTATGGCCTCGCTCTTCGTCTCAATCGGAACATTGAGTCTCTTCCCGCAACTCGGC
>Ga0172379_10005204_pt1 | contig 18373 bp, 18 predicted proteins | sample GrowelOW334metaG_FD_119756 | JGI IMG/M metagenome (GOLD analysis project Ga0172379, IMG submission 119756) | Groundwater microbial communities from an aquifer near a municipal landfill in Southern Ontario, Canada - Groundwater well OW334 metaG | ecosystem: Environmental > Aquatic > Deep...
AGTTGACCGTTTCTGTAAGAAAATAATAGAGGTTCAATACCCCGGCTTTCAAGCTGGAACAGCACGAGCCTTTAGCGAGTTCCAACGTAATACCTCGTGCCTTCAGGCCGAGGAACCTTTATTCTTTACCATACGGAAGATAGTCTTCCGTATACTCTCATAATTACAAGTCGACCACATACTGTATCTCTTCAAAAACAAAACCATCTTTCTCTTCCCTTTTTTCTTTTCCATCAGCTTTCCAACCCTTCGACTCATAGAAACAGATCGATAAAGTATTCGTTTTCAAAACCCACAACGTCGCTTTTTTAAATCCTTCATTTTTAAGATATTCCAAACCGGCTTGTACAAGTGCCGAACCAATACCTTGTCCTTGTTTTGATGATTCAACATAGATCGCATACAATTCTCCAACAACATCCGCCACTTCACCCTCTCGAGACGGACCGACGCAACAAAATCCTACTATCTCATTATCACTTTCAGCAACAAAAACAGCGGTCTTTGTTTTTGGATCACTCAAATTCTTTTCCCATCCCTCAGCGCGTTTTTCCACCGAAAGTCCATCAAGAAACTCATCCGGTATCTTACCACGATAATGAGATTGCCATGTTTCAGTATGAACCTTGGCGATACCAGAAGCGTCTTTTATTTCAGCTTTTCTTATACTATATATATCGTCCATGATCTTCTTTTTTACAAATCTTCTTTTTTGGTGACAAGATCTTTCTGAAAATTCTTTGAAATATATTCGGGAACAATGCCCAGATCAAGATACTTTTTTTGAATATCCGAAGGTAAATATTTAAAATCACGAATACGCCCTCGGCAATTCTCACTTTTACAATTACAATCCATTTCCCAATCGTCCTCATCTATTGTCGTAGAATAATCCCACGTTATTTCATCACCCGTATTAATTTTTTCGATCACCACCATGAAAACTTTTTTATCACTAATTTTCAATCCGGTATTAGGATGACATGAATGATTGAAAAGATCATCTATACCGCCGGACGGTCCCATATACAAATCTTCCCCTATCTGAACGTAATGATCTTCGATCTCACTGTAAGGTGATGGTATTTCTTTATACGTAAAAAATTTTCCGCGAAATTCAAAAATTATTTCACCCTTATCAAAATTCTTGCCGGCAAAAACACCTTTACCATTTTGAGTATCTTTAACTATAAAAAAATTTTCACTGTTCATAAATCTATTTTATTATATTAATTAAAACGCCTGAATTTTTTGCAATTTTTGCCTTTTGTAAAGAGAACTACTCGCCATATAAATAAATCCTATTTACCATAATCTTCTTCATATAAAGGAGTCCCCCTCTTTTTCAATCCCCGATTAAAATTACTTAAAATTTCAGCATTTCTCGACTCGACCACTTTTACAATTATTTCTTCAGGAATTTCTTTACCCTCCAAATATAAAAGCGTTCCTTCCACATAAGCAGCCCAACTTTCACCAAACCGAGTATCCATCTGGGCGCTTTCCAATGCTTTCTTAAAGTGTTCAATGCCATCTTGAGAATCATTCATCATAAGTCGTTGGGCAACATGAAATTCAGTAAAACTTACGAAACCCTGATATTCCTCCAAAAATTCAGTTTTTTTCTGTATAAGAGCAACCACTTGAGGATCGCGTAAAAAATTCAAATTTTCTTCTGAAGCATCTCGTGAAGGGGTTGATTGATCTAATTTTAAAAGTCGATCGCGAACATCTTCAAAAGAAATAGAACCTTCTGAAAGCTCTTCTTTTAAAGATTCATATTTATTATTATTTTCCTGATTTGATGTTTGTTCTAACTTTTCCATAAAACTTATTAACAGTGACCTATATTAACTTTTTTAATTCGTTAATCGCTTCTCCCACGGAGCCGACAACGATACCGACCTTGCGGACAAAATCCATTGACCATTTTGGGCTGCGATCTTCTTTCCAAATTATAATAATATTCTTGCAAATATCCCCAGGGTTCGCAATATGTTTTTTATAGAAAACGCCGATCTCTATCCACGTGGCTTCGGAAGGAGCAACTCCAGGATTTGCAACAAGAATATCGGAAGAATAGACTGCTTTCAAATCGTCGGGGAAAAATGTCTCAGGCGAAGTTTGGTCTGAATCAAACTCCCAATCGTAAAAATCAAAATCCGGTATTTTTTTAAATACTTCTTTCCAATCACTTTCGTACTGATTCGGTTGTCCCGCCAAATATACTTTTTTCATACTCTTATAATAATGAGATTTTCATTTTGCGGAGAGAGGGGGATTCGAACCCCCGATACCTTTCGGTATACACGCTTTCCAAGCGTGCGCAATCGGCCACTATGCGACCTCTCCAAATTATTCAATTTTATAACCACCCTATTCAGTCACGTGGCATCATCATACTATAATGACACCACTGACGCAATTTTCAATTTTCAAATTTCAATTTTCAATAAATTTTCAAGATTCAATAAACCAATTTTCAAACATGAACGTCCGGTTGGAAAATTGATTTTTGTAAATTTATTGAAAATTGTTAATTGATCATTGCCACCGCCCGCTGGCGGGGTCCCGCTTTCGAGCGGGAAAAATTTTTATATTCCTAACTTCTCTTTAATAATCGGTTTCAATTTCTCTATTGCTTTCCTGCGATGATTGATCGTGTCGTGTTCTTTTCCGGTTAGCTCGCCGTATAATTTTTCAAATTGCGGAATATACAAAAGTGCGCGGAACGGAAATCCTTCTTCATACGAACCAGCTTCTTCAACGATTCGTCCTTCAATAGAAGATTCCTCAAAATGCACATCTTCCCCATCGTCGAACACACATACTAAGCGTAATCGTGCGGTTCTCTTTTTTTCAGGAACTTCTTCAAGAAGTGAAAGTGTGTGAGCAATCAATTCGTCGTCGGAAGAATCTTTTGTTTTATCAACCCAACGTCTCGTATACACTCCGGGAGCACCGCCCAAAATATCAATTTCCAAACCGCCGTCATCGGCAATAACAGGAATACCGCTTTGATGTCCATATTGAGTCGCCTTCAAAAGCGCGTTTTCCTCAAACGTACTCCCCGTTTCTTCAACATTCTTTATTTCAGGAAAATCCTTCAGCGAAAGAATTTCAATATCAAGATCTTGCAGTGCCTCGCGAAACTCGCGCAGTTTACCGCTGTTGGTCGTTGCAATAAGAAGTTGTTTCTTCTTTTTCATAATTATTTATTGAGGCATACTCAAAAGTGCAGCGATCCTTTCTTCAACAGGTGGATGGGTCAAAAATAATTTTGCCATAAAACCGACATTATGTTTTCCTTTGAACGGATTTGAAATATACATATGTGCCGTTGCATGATTTGCTTTTGCCATTTCTGCGGGATATGCGGAAATTTTTCGAAGTGCATTTGCCAAACCTTCGGGATATCGTGTGAGAAGTGCGCCCGAAGCATCCGCCAAAAATTCTCGTTTTCTTGAAACGGCGAGTTGAATAATCGTTGCAAAGATCGGAGTAAGAATTGCAAGAACAATTCCAGCGAGCAAAAGAATCATCTGCAAACGTCCATCTCTATTATTATCTCGACCCCCTCCCCACATTGCCGAGCGCAACATAAAATCAGAAACAATTGTAATAAATCCAACGAGCACCACGACGATTGTCATAACTAAAATATCTCTATTTCTAATGTGAGATAATTCATGGGCGAGCACACCTTCCAATTCGGTTTTGTCGAGTATGGTGAGAAGTCCTGTGGTTACCGCGATCGCAGCGTGATGTTCATCGCGTCCCGTTGCAAAAGCGTTCGGTGCTTGTTCGGGAATAACATACAATTTCGGCATTGGAGTACCGACACTGATACAAAGATTTTCAAGCGTGTTCCAGAGATCGCGATATTGTTCTTTTGTCACTGGAACCGCGCCGGAAATTTTCAAAACGATCTTGTCGGAATACCAATAACTGAAAAAATTCATTCCTAAACTGAAGAGTACAAAAAAATACAGAATACTCTGATTCCTGAAATAGATACTTGCAAACCACCCGATAAAAATAACGAGGACCAAGAAACCGGCCATAAGCCCCCACGTTTTCTGAATATTTGTGCTTTGTTGTGTATATAATGTAGCCATATTTTTTAATCTAAAATTACGAAGAGAACATCCTACTACCGTTACAACTTAATGTACAGTATCTTACCACTTTAAATTATTTATTGAATAAATAAAAAATTTATGTAATGGTAAGCAAAAAAATAAGTTGTAACGGCACTACCGCAAAACCGCCGCCAAAGCAACAACGCTATTATTTTCCAGCTTCCTGTTTCTTGAGCATTCCCAAAATAAGTTCGGGTGCAAACGAGTCAGGAAGACGTCCTGTTTTTGAATATTCAAACAACACCACGCGAAGTACTGAATCGACTGCGTGAGAAAAAATACCCAAACCAAGAAGGAACAAACCTATCAATACAGCAACAAGAATTAAAGCCGGAATCACAAGTACCGCTGGAACGAACGGGGCGACAACAAAAATTCCAATCGCAAAAACAATAATAGTAAGAAGCGTCAACACGCCCAAGAAAAGTCCTGTTGAAAAATTTATAATAATTGTTTCTCCCCATGTTTTTTTGAACGTATTCGCAGAACTCTTAATAGCATCTGAGACTTTTCCTTCTTCAAGCATTAAAGCTGGAACAATAAAGAATGTTACGATTCCCCACGAAGCATGTAAAAGCGCCGCGACAAGTTTTCCAACCCACTTTGATTTATCAGAAATAATCTTCAAAATAATTCCAACCGTTGCAGAAACAAGAGACCAAATAAAGATCTTTTGTATATGAGCCTTGGCACCATCCATTCCCTCTTCAAAAGTCATACTGCGACCGTTTATTCTTGCATCCACAACCAACGTAAGTCCCGCATCAAAAAATGCCAAAATAAATGCACCAATAAGATAAAAGAAAAATGTAATGATATATCCGTAGTAACCAAAGTCAGATGTCCTTTCCGCTTTTTCAGGATCAAAACTTCCGGTAATTAAAAAATATCCAACAAAGAAGATCACCAAGAACGTAAGGTTTGCAAGAAGAGAAAGAAGTGGAAAAAGAAAGATGTGTTTGTCTTTTTTAATAAGTTCGAATCCTTCAACCGTCAATAAATAACTCGCACGAAACTTCCCCATCTTTTTTACCGGAATCGGTGCAGACGCTGGGGCTGTATTCATTTCATTTGTTTCCATAGAAATTTAGTTAGAACTTTACTTCAACAGGTTCTTTTGCAACTGAATCTTGTTCGAGTTCAAAATATTCGAACGGAGCAAACTTAAAGAATCCCGCAATAATATTTCCCGGGAACATTGCAATCGCAGTATTAATATCGCGAACATTGCCGTTGTAGAATCGTCGTGCTGATTGAATTTTGTTTTCCGTGTCTGACAATTCGCGTTGGAGTTCCAAGAAATTCGTATTTGCTTTTAATTCAGGATAGGCCTCAGAAATTGCGAACAAACTTTTAAGCGTTCCCGTAAGCATATTGTCAGCTTCACCTTTTTCAGCCGGTGTTCCCGCTTGCATCGCTTTGCTTCGAGCCTCGCTTACTTTTTCAAAAGCCTCACTTTCATGTGTTGCATATCCTTTTACCGTATTGACCAAGTTCGGAATAAGATCATAACGACGTTTTAATTGGACATCGATATCCGCCCACGCTTCTTTTGTTTGTTGGATCAAACGAATGAATTTGTTGTACACCGTTATCAAATAAAAGATAAACAACGCACAAACGATAAAAACAGTCATTCCAATATTTCTAAACATATAATAAATTAATTTAATTTGTTTTAATAACCCCAAAAAACCAACGTACAAAAATACGTCCACTTATTATACCAAAAAATAGAGCTTCGCAACACTAGACACGCGGTGTTTGAACGATTTTTTTAATACGAAGAAATATTCTCCAAGCAACATATGCGAGACCACCATATATGACAAACCACATAATGAGAACTGGCAACATAAATATCAAGTTGATAACAAAATATGCCAACGAGACCAAACTGTCCAGTGCATCGTAAGCCGCTTGTTTTATTTTGGTCAACGGTTCCCACACAACACCAAACACCGCAACCTCGGATTCCGAAACAAGCGAGATATTTATCGTGGACATACTGACCTGTCTTTCAAGATATTGAACCTGTCCTGTCAAACGTTCAATCTCCCCGCGCGTAACATCCAAGCGTTGTTGAACTTTCAAAATATCTTCAACAGAGATCGCACGACTTAATGTATTCAAATATTGTGCTTCAACCGCACGTTTGTTTTTCAACTGCGACTGAAGGTCCACATATTCTTCACTCACATCCTGCGCATTTATTTGATCGCGTGTCACTTTTTGCGCCAAACCTTTGATCGAGGTAATCGCATTTTCAAATGAATCGCTCGGAACGCGGACAACAATTGACCCGCTCTTTTTCCCGCTTGTTGAATCAGAAATATTACGGTCGGTAATAAATCCCTTCAAACCGGTCGCTATGGTTGTAATCTCATTTGCCGACGCTTCAACATCTTTCACCACCAAAGAAAGAGAACCTGTTTTAATAACCTGTCGATCTGTCGAAGCGGTACTCGTTTGATTCGTTGTTGCTGAATCCTGACTATTATACGCAGGAGCTCCGGATCTTTCATAAGAGTTTTTCATCATTCCCCCGTCGTAACCAAGCGACGGATAATTCGCACTGTTGGAAACACCCATTCCTGAACGTGCCGAATTAAGCGAACTGAGAACGACTGAAGCTAAAATTAAAACGACCAAAACGATCCCCGCCCATTTCAAAACCATTTTTATTTTTTCATTCATACCAAAAAAGTTCATTAGATATTATTAAAAGTTTTTACGATACATTTAATAATACCAAACAAACACCGTAAATAAAAATCAAACATAAAACTTTACTTGGGGGGGTTGAACCCCCAAGTAAAAAAATTTGGACATCCAATGTCCAAACCATATTACTGTACTACAAAAACATATGTATGTTATAATTTTCATCATGAAACGATTCAATAAAAAAGGTTTTACACTTATTGAACTTTTGGTTGTCATTTCGATCATAAGTTTGCTTTCGTCTATAGTTATTACTTCTTTAAACGAAGCACGAGACAAAGCGCGTATTGCAAAAGCTTTACAATTTGATGCACATATTAAAAACGCACTCGGAAGTGAGATAATAGAAGAATGGAGTTTAGATGGCGCTATTAATGATTCCACAGGGAACGGAAGTACTATTTTCAATATTGGGGGGTCTCCAACATACACAGCTGGTATTCGAGGACAGGGGCTTAATCTCAATGGATCCACATATATAGCAATTGACGACAAACCATCAAAAACAAAGCTTGGAGATCATGATAGCTATGCTGTAAGTCTCTGGTTCAAAACTTCCGTAAAAAACAATAGCCAAACTATTACAGATCGTTGGGCATCCGGTGGAAGATACGCGTGGGAAATACTCGGACCTCAAAATGACGGGCGTGTAAAATTCAGTATCTGGGACACATCAACGATGGTTTCAATATATTCAAAATCAGATCTTGCGGATAATAAATTCCACCATCTTCTTATTGAAAAAGATCTTCAAGATGATGTTATTAGACTTTATATTGATGGGGAATTACATTCAATAGGTCAGGATACAACGACCGGCAACTTATATTCTCCAAGTAGCCTTATGTATATTGGCGGAATTGGTTCAGGTGATTTTCAAGGTATTCTTGACGAGGTCAGAGTATATCATTCGGGACTTTAAACTATCCAACAAAAAACAGACCAACTTCACAAGAAGTTGGTCTGTTTTTTTATTTATCGTGACTTTATGGACTTATTTAAAATCCCATTCCCCCGCCCATGCCTCCGCGCATTCCGACGTTAGTGTTGTCTCCGTCTTTACTTGGTTCATCGGCGATAGCGACATCTGTTGTGAGTAAAATTGATGCGGCGGAGACGGCGTGTTGGATGCAGCATCTGGTTACTTTTACGGGGTCGATGATCCCGGCTTTCATGACGTCGAGCATTTTGTCGTTCTTGGCATCGTAGCCGATTGTGCCGGCGGAGTGCATTACTTCGTTTACAATGACCGAACCTTCTTTGCCGGCGTTTGTTGCGATTTGATAGAGCGGAGCGGTGAGCGCGTCGACAACGACCATATAACCCACGGCATATTCATTTGCCAAAACGCTTTCGTGCGCGGTCTTATACTCCGAGCTTTGTTTGAACGCTTCTTTTATTTTCTTTGAAACTTTCGCAAGCGCGGTTCCACCTCCCGGAACGATACCTTCGGCGATCGCGGCTTTCGTGGCATTCACGGCGTCCTCGATCTTGAGTTTCAAATATTTCATTTCAGTTTCCGTCGCGGCACCAACCCTGATGACGGCAACGCCACCGGAAAGTTTTGCAATTCTTTCTTGGATCTTTTCTTTGTCGAATTTTGATTCACTGTTTGAAAGATGCTGTTTCAATTCCGCAACGCGTTCTGCAATATCTTTTTTCGTACCTTTTCCATCAACGATAATGGTCATATCTTTTGTTGCGACAATTCTTCCCGCGTGTCCCAAAACAGAAACTTCCGCACTTTCAAGTTTTACACCAACATCCTCGGAAACAACTTGCGCTCCCACCGTGATGGCAATGTCCTGCAAGAAATCTTTTTTTCGATCGCCATATCCCGGAGCTTTCACCGCGAGAATATTGAATGAACCGCGAAGTCTATTGAGAACAAACGTTGTCAGAGCTTCCCCTGTTACATCATCAGCAATAATCATCAAATCTTTTTTTCCTGATTGAACGACTTTTTCCAAGAACGGCAATATCTCACTAATCGAAGAAATTTTTCTATCGGTCACCAAGATTGCTGCGTCTTTCATTTCAGATTCCATTCGTTCAGAATTCGTCACCATGTACGGTGAAAGATATCCTTTGTCGAATTGCAATCCTTCAACAACTTGCGATTCAACGCCGAATGACTGCGATTCCTCAACCGTCACCACGCCGTCTTTTCCGACTTTCTTTATTGTCTCGCCAATGATCGTTCCCAATTCTTCCGACTCGGCAGAAATTGAAGCAACTTGATTGATCTCTTCATCGGTCTTGATCGGCTTTGCCATTTTCTTCAATTCGGCAACAACATCTTTCGCCGCATCCTCGATACCGACGCGAACACCCATTGCATTCGCCCCCATCGCCGTTCGTTTCATTCCTTCCGAGATGATCGCTTGTGCAAGAACCACAGCTGTCGTCGTTCCATCTCCCGCAATTTCATTTGTCTTTGAAGCAACTTCTTTAATGATCGCCGCTCCCATATTCTCAATTCGGTCAGCGAGCTCAATTTCTTTTGCGATTGAAACTCCATCATTCGTTACGGTCGGCGTTCCGAATCCTCTGTCGAGAACAACATTTCGTCCGCGAGGTCCGAGCGTGATCTTTACCGCATCGGCAACCGTGTCGATTCCTTTCTTGAGCGCCCGTCGAGCATTTTCATTGGATACAATTTGTTTGGCCATAAATATTAGTTATAAAGTTAAAAGTAAAAAGTTATAATTACAAGTGAGTAAAAAGTGAAAATTCTTTTTCATTTTTTGCGAACGCCGTAATTATATGACAAGAAGCTTTTATCGTGCTTTTTGTCATATAAAGTTTAAGACGAACGAACTACAGAATAATTGCTAAAATTCCTGACTCACTCAATATATAGTATTCTTCGCCGTTGATCTTTACTTCGTCCGGACCATATTTTGCAAAGAGAACAGTGTCACCGACGTTTACTTTAATTGGAATGATCTTTCCATCGTTGGTCGTTCGTCCTTCTCCCACAGCAATTACAATACCTTGTTCCGGTTTTTCTTTACTGACAGTGTCCGGAATAAAAATACCCGAAGCGGTCTTAGAGCTCTTTTCATCCACGAGCGGTTTTATCACAACGCGATCCGCGAGCGGAATAATATTTAGTTTCTTTGTTGTCATATGTTTAGATAATTAATAATTGATAAATTGTTTGTATAAGAATGATACCATAAAAACCGATCCGGAATCCAGAACTCATTTTTTACTTTAAAAAGCGCAGGTAAGATGCTGGACGTCGTCTTTGCGAGCGCAGCGCGGCAATCCAGGGGTATTGTTACTAAACCCTGGATTGCTTCGTCGTGCCTCCTCGCAAAGACGGACGTCGACGGGCGCACTTTATGGACTTTTGACTTTATGGACTTGTCCCTGACTTGCAAAATTCAATCATTTCTGTATACTATTTGGACATGGAATCAATACTTCCGTTTTTACCAGGAATACAAATAGCGCTCGCTGTCGTTTTGACCGTAGCTATTCTTTTGCAACAACGAGGTGCAGGTCTCGGAGGTGCTTTCGGTGGAAGTGAAGGAAGTGTTCATTATGAAAGACGAGGTTTTGAAAGAACGCTTTTTCGAGCAACAATTGTCATCTCAATTCTCTTTGTTATTGCAGTAGGATTGCCTATTTTCATTGCTCCTTCAGCATATACAACAAGTACTTCTTCAGAAACAGCTCCAATAACATTACCTACAGCTACTGGAACTATCAAAGCAACTACCAGTGATGGAAAAGTCATTGATCTTCCTGTGCAGATCCAAACAACCCAAGCAACGGGTACAACAGCTCAATAATCGACCTTGAGTCGCTTTTTGAACGTAGAAACTCTAAACTATTAACAGTGCAAGGTTGTCTAAGGTTATTTGTTGCGTGTATAATGTAGGGACTGCGATTAACTGACCGATATTACTTGAAACGCGCTCAAAAATGCAAAAAGCTTTTAAACCCGCCCCGTCTTGCGACAGTTCGGGCAAGCATTATTACGTTTAATTTTTACTAGTACCGTTACAACTTAAAATATTACATAATTTGTCACTTAAATTTTTATTAGCAACCAAAAATAGTGTTCTCTACAACAAAAATTAAGTTGTAACGGCACTAGTATTATTTTTCACACTGTGAACACACAACACAGACTTCTGCAACAAATGCAGAAAAACATCAATTTGCCTGGTGGACGTCTTTTGGGAAAAACGATCCACTCATTCTCACAAAAAGAAAGAAACATCTTTTCGGTTCTTTTTGTCTGTTTGATCATAAGCGCCACTTCCCTTCTTCTTCGTGTTAACAATACCTTTTTAGTCGAAGTGCCAAAATATGGCGGTACGATCATTGAAGGTGTTATTGGTACAACTCCGCAAAAGATCAATCCTGTTGAAACGAACCCATTTACATCCCCCGTTGCCGAGAACGATCTCGTTGCGCTCATCTATTCAGGCCTCATGCGGCAACTTCCGAACGGCGAATTGATCCCCGACCTTGCACAGTCATATAAAGTATCCGCTGACGCATTAAAATATACGTTTATCTTGAAAGACGATCTGCAGTGGCACGATGGAAAATCGATCACCAGCGCCGATGTAAAATTTACGATAGACAAAGTGCAAGATTCAGAGATCAAAAGCCCTCATCAAGGAAACTGGAATAATATCACCGTTGAAACACCTGATGAAAAAACGGTCGTCTTTACCTTGAAGCAACCTTATGCACCATTCATCCAAAACACGACGCTCGGCATTTTGCCAAAACATCTGTGGGAAAATGTCTATGCTGAGAATTTGTCTTCAAATCCTCTCAATACAAAACCTGTCGGTTCCGGACCATACAAGATCAAGAAGTTCAGATTGAACGGCGACAATACGATCGACTATTACGAACTTGAGGCTTTTGATCATTTTGCACTCGGAAAACCATTCGTTGAAATAATTCAATTGAAATTCTTTAAGAACGAGGCAGACTTGATCAATGCCTATAAGAATGGCAGTGTTACGAATATCAACTCGATCTCTTTGGATAAAGTAAAAGAATTAGAAAAAGACCACACGATCTTGCGTGGTAAATTACCTCGAACGTTCGGAGCATTCTTAAACCAAAATAAAACCGAAATATTCACACAAATAGAAGTTCGTCGTGCTCTCGATACCGCTGTCGGGCAACAAGAAATAATAGACAGTGTCTTGTTCGGATATGCATATCCTCTTTTAGGACCAATACCACCAGGATCATTCGGATATGTACAAAACAGCGAGGAACAGCTTCCAAATGCAGGACAAAGGATCACTGCGGCAAAATACATCTTGGAAAATGCAGGGTGGAAAAAAGATGCCAACGGCGTGCTAACAAAAAAGATCGGGAAAAAAACACTTCCCCTCTCATTTTCGATATCAACAACAAAAGAAGTTCCTGAACTTCTCGCGGTGGCTGAAATGTTGAAAGTAAACTGGGAACAGATCGGCGCAAAAGTCGAGATAAAATCTTTTGAAACAAAAGATAATTTACGAAACTATGCTATTCGTCCGAGAGACTATGAAGTTCTTTTGTTCGGAGAGATCATCGGCGTCAATTCGGATCCATATGCTTTTTGGCACTCATCACAAAGACTTGATCCGGGGCTCAACATCTCATCATACGCCAACATTACCGTTGATAAAGCTTTGACAGAATCTCGAGCGACAAAAGACACAGAAACAAGAACAAAAGATTATCAAACATTTCAAAACGAAATAAAAAAAGACATTCCTGCCATATTTTTATATGCACCGCAGTTTGTATACGCAACACAAAACTCCATCCATGGTGTCGGGCTCAACACGCTCAATACTCCATCGGAAAGATTTCTTGATGCATACGCATGGTACATGAACACCGAACATATCTGGAAGATATTCGCTCAAGGAAAAAAAGTTTTATAATACACAACTCTCATTCCTTTAACCTTTAATAAACAAACAACAAATAAAAACAAGGTCTCTTAAAGACCCTGTACTATTTAATAGCCTTTTAATAATTAACAACAATAACAAACGCAAAACAATTTATGAACAATAATGACAGCATGAAAGAATTCGATAAATACCACAAAGACACAAAACCGACAAATCGGTTCGTTGTCGGTAAAAAAACAATGAGACCTCACAGCCCAAATACAGTAGAAAAACCGAGTCAGCAACCCGCTGTTGCAACTCCAAGCAAACCAACGCACCGACATGGATCACGACCTTTTGTCGCGAGCGTTGCCCTTGCAAAACAACAACATCCAAAACCTCATATTCCGACAACAACAAAAAAACAACACACAACAAAAAGACCTCAACAACAAACACGAACACAACCACACTCTCAAGCAAAAAGAATAATGCCCACGACAACACCGCCTGCCAAAAAAGACGACGTCATACCTGCGATCCAACCGGGCCATGTTCGAATCATTCCACTCGGTGGAGTTGAAGAAGTCGGAAAAAATATGGCTGTCGTGGAAACATTCGACGATATTTTCATTTTCGATGTCGGTTTTCAATTCGTCAGCGAAGAGGAAATTCCGGGCATTGATTACGTCATCCCGAACACGCGCTACTTGGAAGAAAGAAAGAACAAGATCCGCGCCATTTTGATTACGCACGGACACCTCGACCATATCGGTGGAATTCCATTCATTATGGATCGAATCGGTAATCCTCCAATATACACAGCCGAACTTACCGAACTTCTCATTAGAAAGCGCAACGACGAATTCCCCGATCTCAAAAAAATGCAGCTCATACCGTTCCGAGCGGGAGAACGAGTAAAGATCGGACATTCATACATCCGTTCATTCCCTGTTTCTCACTCCATTCCGGATTCAATGGGATTCGCAATCGAAACACCTCTGGGAGACATTGTCATCTCAGGCGACCTTCGACTCGATCACACTGCAGGCGTTCCTTCTGAAAAAGAAGAGAAAGTTTGGGGAGAATTGTCACAACACGACAATGCATTCTTTATGTGTGATTCAACAAACGCCGAACAGCAAGGCTTTTCAACTGACGAACACACGGTGATCACCAATTTGGAACGCTTCATCAAAGAAGCTCAAAACCGTATGATCATCGGAACATTCGCTTCGCAGTTCGAACGTATGATCAAGATCATCGCGATCGCCGAAAAATACAATAAGAAGATCATCACCGAAGGACGAAGCGTTAAAACAAACATTGAGATCGCAACACGAACCGGACGACTCAAAACAAATCCAAACACGATCATTCCTGTTGAGGAAATTTTGAATTACCCTCCTGATCGTATCATTGTTATCTCAACGGGTGCTCAAGGAGAAGAATTCGCCGCACTCATGCGTATTGCGACAGGAAAACACAAACACATTAAATTGAACGAGCGCGACACCGTGCTTTTATCTTCATCGGTCATTCCGGGAAACGAACTTTCCGTACAAAAACTGAAAGATAATCTCACCCGATTCGGACTTCGACTCATCAATTACAAAACTTCCGACATTCATACGTCAGGACATGGAAACATCGAGGAACTCGTTTGGATCAACAAAAAAGTCCACGCAAAATATTTCATGCCTGCATACGGATATCATTCAATGCTTCGTAGTCATGCGGCTGGCGTTATTAATGCCGGTTTTCCAAAAGAGAATGTGATCATTCCGGACAATGGAAACGTTATGGATATTGGACCGGACAAAAAACTTGTCGTTCTCAAAGAAAAAGCTCCTTCGAGCATTATGGCAATTGATGGTTTCCGCGTCGGAGACATTCAAGAAGTCGTGATTCGCGATCGAAAAGCACTTACCAAAGATGGAATTTTCGTTATCGTTGCGACTGTCGACATAAAGACACGAAAAGTGATGAAATCCCCCGATATTATTTCCCGAGGCTTCATATACTTGCGTGAAAACCAAGATCTTCTCAGACAAGCGCGCTATATTGCCAAAAAAACCATTGAAGACGGAGCTGCCGGAATTGGTGAAATAGATTATGACGCGGTTAAAGATCAAGTTACCGAAAGCATCAAAAAATTCCTTTTCCAACAAACAAACAAGCGTCCAATGGTCCTTCCAGTCATTCTCGAGGCTTAAATATACATAAAAAAACGCCCCGCGGCTCATACTGCGGGGCGTTTTTCTAATATCACAATTGTGCTACAATGAACAGATGAACAAAAAAAGATACGCCATATATTTCTTGGGCTTTTTGATCACCTTTCATCTTGCCCTTACCACATACATAGAATCGTCCTTTATCGAACAAACACTTTTAAAAGCCGGGATCTTAAACGCAAAAGGTCTCAGCGGTATCGTGTTTTCAGTTGCTTTCTTAATTACCTGTCTTATAGGTTTTAATATTTCACGTTTTCTTAAAAGATTCGGGAATTTTAAAATATCCGTTTGGACATGTTCTATTGAAATATGTGCTCTTCTGGGTCTTTCTTTCTCACAAATACTTCCACCGGAACTACTCCTTGCTCTTTTTGTTATACACTCGGTTACCGCAAGCACTATTTATTTCAACTTGGATCTTTTTCTTGAAAGATTCTCAAGCGACAAAGATACCGGCTTTATCCGCGGATCATATTTCACCGCAGGCAATATAGCGTTTATTATTGCTCCTTTTGTAGCCAGTCTTTTAATCGACGGCGGCAACTACTGGAAGATCTTTTCAGTTGCAACCATTATTATGATCATTGCACTTTGTTCTTTATTGTTGAACCTCTCCGATCACATTGACACAACATACGAGAAAATATCTTTCTTTGAAACACTGAAAAAGATATGGTGGAACAAAGACATCAACCATATTATGACCACCTCTTTTTTGCTTCAATTCTTCTATGCGTGGATGACCATATATGGTCTTCTCTATCTGAGAGACGTCATTCTTTTACCGGAAAAAACCATTCTGGGAATTATTATGCCAATTGCTCTTATTCCCTTTGTTCTTTTCGAACTCTTTTTAGGTGATATTGCCGATAAATTATTCGGCGAAAAAGAAATTCTCACCATCGGTTTTATCATCATGGGAATATCCACCATAACCATGTATTTTGCCACTTCAACCGATCTTTGGTTTTGGGCAGGACTTCTTTTTATGACCCGCGTCGGAGCAAGTTTTGTGGAAATCATGAACGAAACATATTTTTACAAAAAAGTGGATGCAACAGAAGCCTCCCTCATTGCTTTCTACAAGAACATGAAACCGATCGCGTTCCTTATTGCCCCTATTCTTGCAACAATCATCCTCACTTCGACAGGATCCTATCAAAGTCTCTTCTTTATTTTAGGAGTTATAGTACTTTCAGGCACACTTTTCAGTGCGACAATCAAAGACACGTTATAAAATTTTACATAATAAAAAATAAAAAATCATATATGATGGACACCGTAAAAAAAATACTGCGCAAAATAATAAACATTCCTGAAGCAAAAACAGCTCAACATCCGCTCACCCTAAAAGAACTTAACACAAATGCAAAACATCGTGTTTCAGTGATTGCAAAAGAATTTCAGGAGGGTTTTCACTTTATTGCAAAACATCCAAAATCAGTGACCTTTTTCGGTTCTGCTCGCTTAGATGAGAATGATCCGTATTATCAAAAAGCACGAAATCTTGCAAAGCGTGTTGCTGAGGCAGGCTACTCAGTAGTATCCGGTGGCGGCCCGGGTATTATGGAAGCTGCAAATCGCGGAGCTTTTGAATATAGTAAAAACGCAAAATCTCTCGGTATTTGCATTCAACTCCCTCGCGAACAAAAAAGCAATCCTTATATCACCGACGAGATCTCATTCAGACATTTCTTCAGCCGAAAAGTTATCATGACCTTCTCAGCCGAAGCCTTCCTCTACTTCCCTGGCGGATACGGAACCATCGATGAATTCTTTGAGATTATCACGTTGGTACAAACCGGCAAGATTGAAAAAGTCCCCATGATCTTGGTTGGAAACGACTTCTGGAAACCCTTCGACGAAGTCTTCCGAAAAAGTCTCTTAGAAAAATATCACACCATAAGTGAAGAGGATTTAAACCTATACACGATCACCGAAGACGAAGAGGTCATTTTGGACATCATCAAAAAAGCTCCGATGAGAAAGGAGTAATTTAAAAAGTTTAAAAAAGACCAAAAAAGAGCGCCAACAGCGCTCTTTTTTGTTTCATAATTATTATCGTGCCTATAAAACTTAGCGTTTTCCCGCGTATGCGGAAAAATGCTAAGTTTTATATATCTTTCTATAAAGCCCTATTTGCTATACATAGGCTAAGCCTCTGTATATAAAAAAGAACACCTGCCGCGTTCTTTTTTACAAACTTCTTCAATATTCTGCACATCCGATGTTCAGAATATTTAATATATGTATGGGGTGCAACCTCGTACATAAATTAAACGGACAGAAATGCCAACACTTTTTTGAGATATTGTTTTACTATTTTCACTTCCTGCAAGTCATGATCTCCCCCTTTTACTTTTACCACCTTCAAACCTTTCGGTAATATATCGTTACTATCGATCGGGACAGCTTCGTCTTTGTCACCGTGGATGATTAAAATATTCTTTGGGGAAATTTCACATGCTGAAAAAAGGTCTTGGTAATTTTTGTCTTTGTTTTCCAAAAAATATGTTTTTAAAACTGTGTGTGCTTTTGATGGGCGTGATGCGATGCGAACGTATTTTTCAAAATCTTTTTCGGTCATATATTTTGTGTAATTCTGCAAGGTGATTTTTTTCTTTGATCCGCTGTTTTGTTTTTGCGCGAACCAATAACGATGTAAAACTTTTTGATTCAAAGCTGGACCGAGCAATACCATTCTTTCAACAACTCCAGGATTTCTTGAAATAAACAAAAGAGCGGGACAAGCGGCAAAACTATGCGCTACTAAAAAAATTCTGGTTATGTTCGGATTTTCTTGTTTTATTTTTTGTATCGCACATTCAATTTCGCCAGCATATTTTTCCGCCGTGATCGTGCCGAATTCTCCATCCGACATTCCGCATCCCGAGAAATCAAAACGAAACAAGTTCACTTTTCCATGCAGAGCATCCACGATATTCTTGAACTTGTATTCGATCGTCGTTCGCTCGAATCCGTGTAAGAAAACGATCCCGACATCGCTCGGTGCCTCATCACAAAGCATCCTCAATGTCTCCCCTTCTTTATTGTCTAATTCAAGTAATTTTGTCATACTGCTTATTATACCAAAAGATGAAACCGCAAGAAATCAAAACATTCCAAGATATCGTATACGCGCATTACAAGAAAAATAAGCGCGATTTTCCGTGGCGCAAAACCAAGGATCCGTACCATATTTTGGTCTCGGAAATAATGCTCCAGCAAACGCAAACCGACCGTGTTGTCCCAAAATTCAATGATTTTCTAGCCAAGTTCCCAACCGTTGAAACCTTGGCAAAAGCGCCGCTTAAAGCCGTTTTGAGCGCCTGGCAGGGGCTTGGATACAACCGCCGAGGACTCATGCTTCACAACGCCGCAAAGGAAATTTGTGCTA
>Ga0172379_10005205_pt1 | contig 18372 bp, 15 predicted proteins | sample GrowelOW334metaG_FD_119756 | JGI IMG/M metagenome (GOLD analysis project Ga0172379, IMG submission 119756) | Groundwater microbial communities from an aquifer near a municipal landfill in Southern Ontario, Canada - Groundwater well OW334 metaG | ecosystem: Environmental > Aquatic > Deep...
CCGATTCCCGGCGGCTTTTTCGCGTTATGGCTTTGGGGCGGAATCAGAATCCGGGCATGTCGTAGAGACCGCCGGCGTTCACGACGTCCGAAAAGCCCAGCGCCTTGAGGATGCGGGCGCCCATGGCGCTCCTGGCGCCCGAGGCGCAATATAAAACAACAGGCTTATCCTTGGGGCCGATTTCGGCGACCCTCGCGGAAAGCTCGTTTACCGGAATATTGATCGCCTTGGGAAAGTGCTCGTCTTCGTATTCATCCATCGTCCTGACATCGACCACGACCGCGCCTTCCTTGATTTTCTGTTCCACGCTGTTGAAAAAACCCATATTCATCTCCTGTACCCTGTGTTTTAGCGCCCTGGCCCAGCCCGGCGCAGCGATTATAGGGGAAGGTATTTCCTCATTCCCCTCTTGATTCTTCGAATCCCCCAAAAAGCCTCATGCTGGTCATGCCGCCAGAAACGTAGGCGATGTCGGCGAAACCATGCTGAGCGAGCAGTCTTGACGCTAGGTGGCCCTCGAACCCCGCGCTGGAAACAATGATGAGTTTCCTGTCGATCGGAAGCTCTTCGAGCCTATCGCGGAGCTCATCGAGGGGCAGGTGCAGCGAGCCCGCGAGATGGCCTTTCAGGTATTCGCCGAAGGTCCTGACATCGAGGAAAACCTGCCCTTCGACCCCTTCAGCAAGGGCTGGGTCAGCTTTGGCTTTCGCCAAAAGCGCCGCTTCCTGGGGCGAGATGAAGCGGGAATAGCCCGAAAGATCGTTTTGCGCGGCGAAAGCCGCCATCTGCAGAGGATCGTTCGCGCTGGAGTAGGGCGGGGCGTAGGCTAGGTCGAGTTCGGCGAGATCGGAAAGCCTCATTTCCGCGGCAAGGGCGGTTGCCAGCACGTCGATGCGTTTTTCCACCCCGGCTTCGCCAAAAGCTTCGGCCCCCAGCAGCTTGCCATCCTCGGTGTAGATGAGCTTGAGAGAAAGGTCTTTATAGCCGGGATAGTAGCTGGCGTGATGCGCGCGGTGGACATGGACGGCGCGCGCCTTGAGTCCCGCCGCTTTTGCGGCTTTTTCGGAAAGACCGGTCTGGGCGAAGGTAGAGTCAACGGCTTTGAATACCGATGTGCCGAGGGCTCCCGCGTACTTCATCGACCCGCCGAGGGCGTTCGTCGCCGCGATGCGGCCTTGCCGATTGGCCGGCCCGGCGAGGGGAATGCGAACCTTGGCTCCATCCACTCTCCGCACCAGCTCGACCATGTCGCCCGCCGCGAGGATGTCCGCGTCGCTCGTCCTTAAGAATTCATCGACGAGAAGCCCGCCGGAAACGCCAATCTCCAGCCCAGCCGATTTCGCCAGCTCGAGGTTAGGCCTCACGCCCGCCGACATGAGAACGATGTCAGCCTTCAGCCTGCTTCCATCGTTCAATTCGACCTCGCGTTTCGCGTAATCGATGGTTTTGAGGGACTTCTTGACATGGACAGAGGCGCCGGCCTTCTCGAAAGCCGCCGCTATTTGGGCGCCGAATTCGGGATCGGCGGGAGGCATGAGCTGGTCGGTCAGCTCGACGATCGATGTCGAGAGACCTCGCTTGACGAAGGCCTCGGCGGTTTCGAGCCCGATGAAGCCTCCCCCCACCACGACGGCCGATGTGGCGCTATTGTCAGTGATATAGTTGTTGATGGCATCCATGTCGGGTATAGTCCAGAGTCTAAAAACATTGGGTGAGCCCACGCCTTCGACGGGGGGGATGAAAGGAGTGCCTCCCTGGGCGAGGATAAGCTTGTCGTAGGATAGTGACCTATCGCCTTCAGGGCCGCGAACCAGCACGGTTTTCGCCTTTCTGTCGATAGCGATAGCCTCTGTTTTCAGCGCAACATCGACCCTGTAGCGAGAGAAGAAGCCTTCGGCCGTCTGCAGAATCAGAGCGCTCCGCTTCGTGATATCGCCCGATAGGCGATAGGGCAGGCCGCAGTTGGCGAATGAAACATAGGGCCCTTTTTCGATGATCGTGATTTCGGCGTTTTCATCGAGTCTTCGAGCCCTCGCTGCCGCCGTGGCTCCCGCCGCCACCCCACCTATGATAACAAGCTTCATATCGTAGACTCCTTATATATTAAATAATATATATATAGAATAATGTCAATACAGTCCGATAAAAAATGATCTACTTCATCGCGGGTGGGGCCGGAAGCCGTTTCGGGCCTTGTTACTCCATTCCCCTATTCATTATACTGCGACGAAATGAATTTTGCGAAGCGAGTGGACTTTTTCGCCCCGAGAAACGCCTTGGATCTTGAGCGATCCGAGCGTGGAAGCATGGGCTTGCCCCTTTTCGACCTTTCGCAGTCGAACCCGACGAAAACCGGATTCGCATTTCCTCAGGCCGAGCTCGCGGCGGCGCTTTCCGACGCGGCCAACGTCGACTATTCGCCTGATCCACGAGGACTCCCGCGAGCGCGCGCCGAAATCGCCGCCTCCCTTCTGGCAGAAGGGAGGGGGAAGATCGACGAATCGCGGCTCATCCTCTGCGCGTCGACCTCGGAAGCCTATTCCTATCTCTTCAAACTTCTCTGCGATCCCGGGGATCTCATCCTCGTGCCAAAACCCGGCTATCCCCTTTTCGACCATCTTTCCGCCCTGGAAGCCGTCAGAGGGATCGGCTATCGGCTGGAATACGATCATCCCGCGGGCTGGAGCGTTGATTTATCCTCGATCGAGGCTATTCTCTCGGGGCCTGAGGGTAGCCGAGTAAAAGCCATCGTGCTCATCAATCCCAATAATCCGACGGGCTCCTACCTTCGGGCCAAGGAGCTGCGATCGATACTCGACCTGTGCCGCAGGTTTTCGCTCGCGATCATATCGGACGAGGTGTTCCACGGCTTTGAGCTCGAATCGCCCGGGGACAAGGTTTCTCTGTTGGGAAGGGAGGAGGTGCTCACCTTCGTTCTCGACGGTCTCTCCAAAAGTCTTTGCCTGCCGCAGATGAAACTGGGCTGGATCTACATTTCCGGCCCCCCCGAGGAGGCGGCGAAGGCGAGTTCCGCGCTGGAACTAATCTCGGATACCTTCCTTTCGGCGGGAGCCCCCGTCATGAATGCCGTCGGGAAGCTTTTGGCCCGTGGGGAGTCGATCCGGGAATCGGTGAAGGAGAGGACGAGACAAGTTCTGTCCATCTATCGAGAAATCTTGCAGCAAGAAGGCTCGCCGCACCGGGTCTTGACCTGCGGGGGCGGTTGGACCGCCCTTGTGCAAAGTCCCGGTTTTGCCGGGGAGGAAGAATTGGCTCGCGGCCTTCTTCGGGAAGAAGGCTTGTACGTGCATCCAGGCTTTTTCTTCGATATGGAAAGGGAAGCATTCTTCGCCTTCAGTCTCATCGTGCGACCCGAGGACGCCTACGCGGCCGCCATAAAATACAGGAACTATTTCGATCGCTTTCTCAAAGACAAAAGCTAAGGAGGCATACATGCCGGCAAAAATCATCGATGGCAAGGAAATCGCTAGGGAAATCAGGGAAGAGATCCGCGGCAAGGTGCTCGCGCTCGCGGCTAAAGGGATCGTACCAGGGCTGGGCGTGATTTTAGTGGGCGAGGATCCGGCGTCGGTTTCCTATGTGACCGCCAAGGAAAAAGCCTGCGCGGAGGCGGGCATGGCTAGCTTCGAACGCCGCCTTCCCGCCTCGACGACTCAAGCCGAACTTCTGGCCGTCGTGAAGGCCTACAATGAAGACAGCAAGATCCATGGCATACTCGTGCAGCTGCCCGTACCCGCCCATATCGATGAAAAAGCCGTCATCGCGGCGATTTCGCCCGAGAAGGACGTGGATGGGTTTACGCCGATCAACGTGGGGAGAATGATGCTGGAGGAACCGTGCTATCTTCCTTGCACCCCGAATGGCGTCATCGAACTCATCAAGCGTTCGGGCGTTCAGACGAAAGGCGTGCACGCGGTGATCGTCGGAAGATCCAATATCGTGGGCAAGCCTCTCATGAACCTGCTCATCCGCAAGTCCATAAACGCCACCGTGACGCTTTGCCATACCGGAACGAAGGACCTAGCCTCGTATTGTAAAACCGCCGATATTCTTATAGCATGTGCCGGAAAAGCCGGCCTTGTCACGGGCGACATGATCAAGCCGGGCGCCTGCGTCATCGATGTTGGCGTCAACAGGGTTGAAGACCCCAAGGCCTCAAAAGGATATAAGCTGAAGGGCGATGTCGACTTCGAGACGGCGGCCGAGGTGGCGGGCTGGATCACACCGGTGCCGGGCGGCGTCGGGCCCATGACTATCACGATGCTTCTTTCCAACACCGTGGAAGCCGCGTCTCGGCTCGCGAAATAGACACAGGGCTGAAAGCGTGCCCCTGGAGGGCGAGGTATTTATGGTCGATGTTCAATCAATGAAGGACGAGCGGCGGATTCCGATCCAAAAGGTCGGGGTTAAGGGCGTGCGCTACCCCATAACGCTCAAAGACAAAGCCGAGCGAATACAGCATACGACCGCTGTCGTCAATCTTTACGCCGATCTTCCCCACCATTTCAAGGGCACGCACATGAGCCGTTTCATCGAGGTGTTCGAGGAATCCCGATCCGATCTTTCGATGCCCAGCTTCTTGAAAATGCTCCAAAAAGTGCGAAGCGAGTTGGAGTCCGAAACCGCCTATTCCGATATTCACTTCCCGTATTTTATCCAGAAAACCGCCCCGGTCTCGGGCCAGAAATCCATAATGAGTTATGACTGCTCCTATGAAGGGAAGGTTTCGGCCGATGGCTATTCCTTCGTGGTAGGCGTGACCGTTCCCGTCCAGACCGTGTGCCCTTGCTCCAAGGCCATTTCCAGCCAAGGGGCCCACAACCAGCGGGGGCTCGTGACCTTGAAAGTGGCTCTGGGGCCATTTTTCTGGATCGAGGATATGATCTCCATCGTGGAGGAGTCCGCGTCGAGCGATCTTTTTACCTTGCTCAAGAGAGAGGATGAAAAATTCGTCACGGAACGGTCGTATGAGCGCCCGAGGTTTGTCGAAGACCTCGTGAGGGAAGTATATTTGCGGGTGGAATCCTTGGGCAAATTCCCGAAATTCTCGGTGGAAGCCGAAAATTTCGAAAGCATCCATAACCATTCCGCCTATGCATTCGTCGAGAAAGCATGATGAGGAGACTCTATGTCGGATAACTATCCTGTCCCGCAGAAAGATTTAAGCGAAAAAGGCACGAAGGGCATTATGTCCACGGGGGCCGGGGTTGGTCTCCTTGCCATCAACGCCCTTCTCGGCGTTCCCGTCCTGGGTTGGGTGCTCTCGGCCGGCCTTCTCGCTCTGGGGGCAATCGGCCTCTTCGGCAAGACAAAGACCGACAAGGTGTCGGGGAGCCTCTTATCCGTCGCCGGGGTCGCGGGCTTGGCCACGATGTTCTTGCCGGGGCTTGCCCGCGGCCTTTTGAGCATCGGCGGGGTAGGGCTCCTCATCTATGGTCTCGTAAACCTTGGCGGCTTCCTTTCGGGGCTTCGCAAGAAAAGCTGAGGGATATCCCCGACAATGAACTATTACCTCGAAACCTACGGCTGCCAGATGAACAAGGCGGAGTCAGCGGCCTTGGAAGCCATGCTACGCGAGCGTTCATGGATGCAAGCGCCGCGCGATCTCGCCGATCTCGTACTCATAAATACCTGCACGGTGCGGGCAACCGCCGAGAATAGGGCTTGGGGCCGGATCGCCCAGTTCGCTTCCGAAAAACGAAAGAGAAAGTTCGCGCTGATGGTGGTTGGGTGCATGGCCGAGCAATACCGCGACGCGATGAAAAAGCGCGTGCCCGAGATCGATTATGTGCTCGGCACCTTCCAGAAACAGTCATTTGGCCTCATCCTGGATCAGCTGGAAGCCGGCACGAAGTTCGATCTCAGGGATGAATCGCCCGCCTATATTTTCTCCAAAACCCATCACGAGCCGGGAGCCTTTAGGGCTTTTGTGCCCATAATGCACGGATGCAACAATTTTTGCAGCTATTGCATCGTGCCCTACGTGCGCGGCAGGGAGATTTCTCGCTCGCCAGCCGACATACTGGCCGAACTGGACAGTCTTGAGGACGCGGGCGTGCGCGAGGTAACCTTGCTCGGTCAAAACGTCAATTCCTATGCTTGGGAAGGGCCCGAGGGCAGGATGGATTTTCCAGCCCTGCTCAAGCGCATCGCGGCCCATCTGCGGGAGCGAAAGACGGAGCGAGGCATCGGTTGGGTGCGTTTCCTCACGAGCCATCCTAAAGATCTCTCCGATGGCCTCATACGGGTCATCGCCGAGGAGCCGATCTATTGCAGGCATATTCACCTCTGCATACAATCGGGTTCCAATCGAGTTTTGGCCCTCATGAACCGAAAATATACAAAGGAGTACTTTCTTGGCCTCGTCGACACGATGAAGGCGGCGATCCCCGGGCTTTCACTTTCCACCGATATTTTGGTGGGGTTCCCCGGCGAGACCGAGGAGGATCTGGAGGAGACGCTCGACGTGATGAGGAAGGTCCGCTTCTCTTATTCCTTCATGTATCATTTCAATCCCAGGGAGGGAACGCCCGCTCTTGGACTCCCGGGACGGATTCCCGAAAAGGTTAAAAAAGCCAGGCTCGCGCGCGTCATCGCCCTCCAGAAAGAAATAACCGAGGAACTCATGTCCTCCAGGCTGGGCCTCGTGGACGAGATACTCATCGAGGATCGATCCCGCCGTTCATCCAAGGAAATGCTGGGGCGGACAGCCCGGGACGAGATGGTCGTTCTTGCCGCTGACTCTTCCAGGATCGGCCAATTTGCTCGCGTGAACTTGGCCGAGAAATCGGGGAACACGTTCAGGGCGGAAGAGGTGCATGAATAGAAGAATTTTCGCCCTGCTTGCGCTCCTGCTGACGCTGTGCGCGGCATTCGGCCAGGCCACTAAAAAGGTTCCGGCCTCCCCGATAGCCTCCTCCGCCCCGGTAGCCCCAAAAATAGATGGTGAGACGACCATAGCCAAGGCGAGGGCAGCTGTCTTGAAGATGAGCGGCACGGAATCGTTCAAGATTTATCTCGAGACCTACGCCCTGGCCCTGCCCATCCATGACGCCGTCCTCCTCTGTAAGGAATTGCTGTCCAAAGCCCCAGCGTCCCAGCGTGCCGATCTCGCCGCTTTCGCGGGCTCCCTTGCCCTCGTGGCGGGTCGTTGCGAGGATGCGGCGACGCTGTTTTCCCAGGGCGCGGAGAGCCGCCCCGATCTCGGCATCAAAGCCATACGCTGCTTTCTTGCCGCGGGCAATTTCATCGAAGCCAAGAAACAACTGGACCTGATGTCAGGATCCTCGAGCGCGCAGGGAAAATCCTATGAGGCGCCGCGGCAGCTCGCGCTTTCATGGCTTTACCTCCTGGATGGCGAGCCCGAGAAGGCTTTTCTTCTGCTTCAGCCTTTGGCGGAGGGCGCCAGCATAGCTGGCGAGGCTACTAGGCGCGAAGCGCTTTTCCTGCTCTGGATGATTGCCTCTTCTCCCGACTTTGCCGGCTTCAAGGCCTCGACCCAAGGTTTTGACGCGAAAAGCCTGGAGGCAAGGCTCCAGGCTCAGTTTGAAGGTTCGATCGAATTGGGCATCATCCGGAAGGGGATCGTCATGAAGCCGACCTCATGGCTGCTGACAGGCATCTACGCTTCCCCCGATAATGCATCGGCCGAGCGAAGCATGACACAGCCTCCTTCGCCTCAAGGCGCGGCCGGGACGGATTCCTCTTCCGCCGATTCCGTTTCCGCATCCGCGAAGCTGCAGGTCGGCTGGTTTTCGCGCAAGGAGAATGCCCAGGCCCTGACGACGAAGCTCGTCAAGCTGGGCTTCGCGGCGAAAATCGACGAGCAGATCAGCGATGACGGACAGCCGCGCTGGGCGGTGACGGTTGACGCATCCGGCGATTGGTCGAAAACCCAAGCGAGGCTCAAGGATCAGGGCTATGAATCCTACCTCTTGCCTTAATTGTCGAATCGGGAAAGGACAATGTCCGGCTCGTAGAGCTGCTCGGCTTTGTCCGAGAGAATCCGGGCGTGTTTGAGTATCAGCGTGGCGATTTCCGGACCTTTTCCCGGCCTCACCTCGATGATGTAGCTAAGCCGTCCGGAAGGGATGGATTTGTCGTCGAACAGGTTGAGATCGAGCAGCGCCAGATCGCCCATGGCGAAAAGTGAGTAATAGCCCTTCGATGCCGCGCTTCCGCGCTTATATAAAAAACTGTTTCCCTTAAGGTCGAGGCTTGCGCCCGAGGCGGATTCGTAGAATCCTTCGAAGTCGGAGGGTTTTAGCCGCATTTTCGCTTCGGAACCTTCGATCCGCACCAGGAAAGGCCCCCCCGTCGGGGCTTTTTCCAGGCTGGTTCGTCTCGCGGCGCTATCCCGGCCCGCTACGCGATTGTAAACCCCATTCCAATTCTCTTTCAGGGCGAACTTCACGATCTGCTGAGCGGTAGCCCTGATCCTGACCTTGTCCACGCCGACGAGATCGATGCCCAGCAAACGAAGCATTTCGGGGACGGCGCTATTCGAGATCGAGGCATAGATTCCGGCGAAGGAGGTATTCGATCCACCCCAGTCCCATTGCTGCTGCTCGTCTTTGCTGTGAATAGAAATCTTCCGCTCGCCGGCATCGAAATAGACGTAGGTCGGGATCGTGATATTGGCTTCCTCTTTCAGCCAAAGCCCATCCAGGTAGGCCTCGAAATCCGCGGCCCTTCCCGTCAGGATCTTGTTGATGAATAGCTGCTCCACGCTCTCCCCCGGCACGAGCGTCTCGGACTTTCGGACAAAGGCTTTGCGCGCGGGCGCCCAGGCATAAAGAACCCGCTTCTGATCGAGGGGAGAGGCGCTCGCCGGGACCGCCTCGAAAACACTGATGGCCGCAGGTTCCGGGGGCTCGTCGATAGTGATGGAAAGCCCAGCCCCAGAAAATGCCTGACTGTAGCTGCCGGAAGCCGTTCTTCTGAAGACGTTGAGCGTCTGTCGATTCGAGTCGTCTATGCCGAAACAAAGGAGGTCAACGCTTCCGTTTCCCAGCAGGTCCCTCGGCTGAACGACGACGGCATTGGGTTTCGTGGCCAGAGTCTCGCCTTTCCATAGCCTGAAATAGCTGCCCGTGGCGGGCTGGAAATCGGCGATCACGATCGAGATTCTTCCTTCCTCGGTGGCCGCTGGCTTCACGATGAGGACCTGTTCCAGATCCTCGTCTTCATCCAAATTCATGTCGATCGCGTCGAGAAAGGTTTCCCCCCATTCCGGGTTTATCTTGGATCGCTGCGAGGGTGTGGTTCCTCCACTCGTCGAGCCCGGCTCGCCCGAGGCGGCTGGCAAATCCATGATCCTTCCGGCGACGGGGAGGGTGGCGTCCAGGTTCTCCTGGCGCAATCGGGCGAAGAAATAGATGAAGAGGCCGAAGGCGAGGATAAAGGCGACGATCAGGATGGCTTGGATTACTCGTTTCATGGTCGGGACCAGGCTTGTTGTATCATGGGGCCGCGAGGAGGCACAAGCGCGGGAGTATGGCGGTTGCCGCCAGGCCATGGTATCATTATTCATTCTATCATGAAGACAGCCAAAAACAAATCGACGCGTGTCCTTCTTTTCGCCTCGGCCTTTGTCCTCCTCAGCGCCATCGGCCTGCTGTGGCTCATCGTGATCCGCGAGACCGAACGCAAGGATATTCTCCTGGAATACGAAGCCTACAGGGCTTCGAGCGCCGTCGTCGACGAATATCGAAGGGACCAATCCTTCACCCCCGAGGGTGACCGGCGCATCCTTGGCTTTGGTTTTTACCGGCTCGATGGCACGCCATTCGAGCGCTATGGTTCGGCTCCAAAGAATATTTCCCTGCAAGCCGCGCTTTGGACAAACAGGCAGGGCGAAGGCGGCGGTGGCGGCGGCGATTTGCCGGGCGGAGTGTCGGCGACCTTTTCCGCCGACAAGAAAACGATCCGTCTGCTGCGGTATTCCGGACTGCAGAATCCCGCGAGGATGATGGGCGGCTTGGGAGGCGGCGCTCAAGGCATGGGCATGGGGCGAGGCAGGCAGGGCTTGCCGCTAACTCCCGCAGCGCCCGATTCCTCGCTTGCCCCGGCCGCGCCAGGCTCGCCAGCGGGCTTAAACGGTTCCTATTTCGTATGGATGGAGTATTCGACGAACAGCCTCAGCGCCGAAAAGCTGCAATTCTACCTCGTCGCGGCTATGATCAGCCTGGCTCTCGCGGGGCTTTTCGTCGTGCTGATTCTCGTTTTCAGGCATAATGAGGACCTGACGGCGCGGGAACTCGAGACCAGGGAGCTGGTGCAATTGGGAGAAGCCGCCCGGACACTCGTCCATGAGATTAAGAACCCGCTGGGAATCATGCGCATTCAGACAGCCAAGATCAGGCGCGCCGCTTCTTCTCCCGAGGCCGCGTCTTTGGACGCCTCCGACGACGTGGCTAAGGACGCGTCGGGACGTCGAGGCGTCCAGCTCAAGGACTCGGCTGATATCATCGAAGCCGAGATCATGAGACTTTCAGGCCTGGCGGACAGAATCCGCGAATTCCTTAAATCGGGGCCGGCGAGACGGGATCCCCTCGATCTCGTGCAATTCCTTGGGGCATTCTGCGGCCGCTACAAGGATCTCGCGGACTCGGGAGTAAGCCTTGTTCCCGAGATCCCCGCCGAGGGCAAGGCGATGGTTCTCGGCGACCCCGAAAAACTCCTCATAGCGCTCGACAATATTTTGCGCAACGCCATCGAGGCGGTGGAAAAGCTTCCGCCTGAAAGAAAACGGATCGCCCTGAAGCTGTTCAAGCGAGAAAGCGCTTGGGCCATCGCCATCATCGACTCGGGGGAAGGGATTTCCGCTGAAACCCAGCAGAGAATGTTCGACCCCTTCTTCACGACGAAGGAAAAGGGCAGCGGCATAGGACTCGCGCTTTCAAAGCGCCTTGTCGAATCGTTTGGGGGGACATTGACCTATGAAGGTGGGGAAAAAGGCGAGGGGGCGGTGTTCGTCGTGGCGCTGAACGAGGAGAAGACGCCCCAGCGCTAAAGAATCCCGCTTGCATTCCGCTTCAGCCCGTCCCGATCAGAAGCGCCCCAAAACCCTGGCGATGATTCCGGTCGCTTCTTTCATCTCGCTCTCCGTTATGACCAGGGGAGGGGCAAAGCGGATGATATTGCCATGGGTTTGTTTAGCCAGCAGCCCTTCGTCCTTCAAGGCGACGCAAACATCCCAGGCTTGGAATCCATCATCGAAGACGATGGCGTTCAGAAGCCCTTTGCCTCGCACAAGCCTTTTTTTGCGGCAGCGGATCGCGTCCGCTTCCTCTCGGAAAAGTCGGCCAAGCCGTTCCGCGTTCTCTTCGAGCCGCTCGTCCTCCAGCACTTCGATCGCCGCGATCCCCACCGCCCCGGCGAGCGGATTGCCCCCGAAGGTGGAACCGTGGGTTCCCGGCGTGAAAACGCTCATGACCTTCTTGTCAGCCACGATGGCCGAGATGGGCATGATCCCGCCTCCAAGAGCCTTGCCCAGGCACATGATATCGGGGCGCGCGTCCTCGTACTGCCAGGCGAAGCGCCGGCCTGTCCTGCAAAATCCCGTTTGGATTTCATCGAAGATGAGAAGGACGCCGTGCCGATCACAGATTTTCCTTAGACGGGCGAGATAGCCTTCAGGTGGAACAACCACGCCGGCTTCTCCCTGTATGGGCTCCACGATGACGGCCACCGTGTTTTCATCGATGCGGTCGTCGATCGCCTGGGCGTCGGCGTAAGGCGCTTTGACGAAGCCAGGCACGTAGGGGCCATAATTCACCAGGGAATCCTGATCCACCGACATGGAGATCGCGGCTAGGGTCCGGCCATGGAAATTGCCTTCGGCGCAGATGATCGTCTGCTTTCCGTTGGGCACGCCCCTTACTTCAACACCCCAACGTCTGGCCGCCTTAAGGGCGGTTTCCACAGCCTCGGCGCCCGTGTTCATGGGCAGAGCCGCCTCGTATCCCGTATACTCGCAGAGTTTTTTTAGAAACAAGCCCATTTTATCGTTATGAAACGCCCTGGAGGTGAGCGTGACTTTTTCGAGCTGCGACTTTACCGCCGCGACGATACGCGGGTGGAGATGTCCCTGATTGACCGCCGAATAGGCGGAGAGGAAATCGAAATAGGTCCTGCCTTCGGGGTCACGAACCTTGCAGCCTTTGGCTTCCGCGATGACGACGGGAAGCGGGTGATAATTATGCGCGCCGAACCTTTCGTCCAGGGCGATATAGTCCTGGGACATCATGGGAGAACCTCCTCGCCGCTTCGTCGCTAGGATCGAAGGTTCAGGATGCGCGAATCGGCGACCGAATCAGTGTACACCCCAAATGGCCGCGGCGCCAGAGGAAAAGAGATAAATCATATTGGTATAAATAATTATAATATTGTTATGAATAATGATGCAAAATTTGCCGGCCAGGCTGGCTGAGTTCCCTCCTGACCGGCCTGGCATCAAGGTTCTTGCTCGTAGGAATAGCAGAGCGAAGCGCGTTTTTGGAATCGATCGACGGCGAGCGAGAGCAGGCTATCCAGAAGCTGGGGGTAGGGCAGTCCTCCCGCCTCGCACATCCTCGGATACATGGAAATCGCGGTAAAGCCCGGGATTGTGTTGACTTCGTTCAGCAGCACATCGCCCGTCCTCTTGTCGATGAAAAAATCCACCCTGGCCATGCCCGATAACCCGCAGGTTCGATAGGCGCGGAGCGCGAGCGCCTGGATGGCTTCCGTCTGCTGCTGGGGCAGCTGGGCGGGAACATTCAAGGAAGCGCCATTCGGGTCCTTGTATTTCGCTTCATAGTCATAGAATTCATGGGCAGGCACGATTTCGCCCGGGGCGAAGGCTTTCGGCGCTTCATTCCCGAGAACCGCGCATTCGATTTCGCGGGCGATTATGAATTGCTCCACAAGCACTTTCTCGTCGTAAGCGAAGGCGCGATCGAGGGCGGCGGAGAGCGCGGCGATGTCGGATGCTTTCGAGGTACCCACCGATGAGCCCGAGCAAGCCGGCTTGACGAAACAAGGCCAACCGAAACGAGCCTCGATCTTTCGGGTCAAATTTGCCATAAAGGAGGGATTAGCCCTATCCGTTGCCCTCACCGTGATGGAATCAACAACGGGGAGGCCATCGCGCAGCCAGAGTTCCTTGGCGATCTGCTTGTCCATGCCGATGGCCGAGCCAAGAACGCCCGCTCCCACATAGGGAAGGCCAGCGCATTCAAGAAGCCCTTGTACCGTGCCATCTTCGCCGAAAGTTCCATGCAGGACGGGGAAAACGATATCGCAATGGAGCGTCTCGGCGCTTCCATCGCTTTTTTGGACCAGAAGTCCCTTCCCCGGGGCCACGAAGACGCTTCTTCCTGAAAGAATCGGAGGCAGGCTGTTCATGGCGGGAGCCTCAAGGGTCTCCTCGGCCTTTTTCCGCGTCATGGGGCTTTGAAGGAGCCATTCGCCCGATTTCGTTATGCCGATGAGAAGGAGTTTGTATTTCCTGGCATCGAGATGCCTGACAATGCTCGCGGCCGAAATGAGAGAGACTTCATGCTCCCCGGATTTCCCTCCATAGAGAATCGCAATCGTTTTCATCGCACTTCCTTTCGAAAATTCTGGCTTAGGCTCTCGGGACGGCGGCGAAACCCATCTCGCCCAGGGCCGCGACCGCCTCGGTTTCTTCATCATAGGGGATGCTACGCTTGGAATAAATTATGGAATTCTCATGCCCCTTGCCGAGGAGGAGGACAGCGTCGCCAGGACTCGCCATGGAGAAAGCCTCGCGTATGGCGGTCGCCCTGTCGGGGATGAGGAAAAGCCTTTTCCCGCGCTCGAGGCCCGGACAGCCCGCGGCGATTTCCTCGAGAAGGGCCATCGGATCTTCTCCCCGGGGATCTTCGTCGGCGAGGATCAGGACGTCACAGTATTTGGACGCGATATCGGCTTGACGGGGACGCTTTTCGGTGTCCCTTTCCCCGCCGGAGCCGAAAAGGCAAAAAATCCGGCCTTTCACGCGTTTTCGGATGGAGGGAAGAATGGCTTCGAAGGAACTTGGCGTATGAGCATAGTCGATGATCACTTCAAAAGGCTGGCCGCGATCGATGCCCGTCATCCTTCCACGCACAGGTTTCAGCGAGGGAAGGAGGGGAAGCAAGCCTTGCCAGGGTTTCCCCGTGGCAACCGAGACCGCGATGACAGCGGCCAGGCTGTTGCCTACATTGAATTCGCCCGGGAGATTGATCCGGGCGGAAAGCCTGACATTGGCTCCGGACGCGGCGCGGGTCTTCAGCGGGTCGGCCAGCCATTCGGGCGCCTCAATGGTGAAGCTGGATCCCTTCCTGTCCGAAACGATTTCTGAGGCCGACATCGTGGCGGCGGAGCCTTTCGCGGAATAGGAAAACACGGGCTTGGCGGTGCGCGCGGAGAAGTACGCGGCGCTCGGATCATCGGCGTTTACGATTCCAAAGGAGGGAAAGCTCACCGGGCTTCCCCGCAGGCTTTTGTCGTGTCCATGGGCGTCTAGATCGCGGAAGAGGTTGGCCTTGTCCGAGCGATACCGCTCCCAGGTGCCATGGAATTCGAGATGCTCGCGCGCGACATTGGTCATGACGCCGATGTCGAACTCCACATCGGAAAGCCGGGCGGTACGCTCACTTAAGCCATGGCTTGAAGCTTCCACCACGGCGTAATCGCATCCCGAATCGCGCATTTCGGCGAGTAACCGCTGCACGGTTGTGGCCTCGGGGGTCGTTTGATGTTCCGGATTGGGTTTTTCGCCCGCTCCGCTGTCCGACATGACCGTGGAAAAAAAGCCAGCCTTCTCCCCCGACAGATTGAGAAGCTGATAAATGAGGGATACCGTCGTGCTCTTGCCTTCGGTACCGGTGACGCCGATGGTGCAAAGGGATGAGGAAGGGCGATCGTGGAAGGCCGCCGCCACCTGGCTCATGGCGCGTCGGGCATCGGCGACGCGCACAAAGCTAACGCCCGGAACGCGACGCTCAAGTTCGCTTTCGTGAAGAACGGCGACAGCCCCATTCTCTATCGCGGATTCAATGTACGCATGTCCATCGGTGTGGATGCCCGGAAGCGCCACGAAGAGATCCCCTTGCCTGACCTTGCGCGAATCGTATTGGATGCCATAGATCGTTGGGTCTTCGGCCCCTATGGCTCGCGCGCCGGGAAGACTCGCGAGAAGGGATGAAAAAGGCTTGCTCATGTAGGGTTGAGGATAGCATGGAGAGAATTGGGATTCAACTGGAGCGCCCAAACGCGAACCACAGGACATGAGCCTTATCGAAGGCTCCGTATCGCGGAAGCGATGAAAAACCGCGGCGGCGGTGAAACCGCCGCCGCGGTCAATTTCCCTGGCGAATCATTCAAGCACGATCTTGAGTCCCGCATAGGCCACGAAGGGCACGTCGCTCAAATCGAAGCTCGAGGGTATGGCGCCGATCGCGCCGGCGCCAAGCCTGAAGGTCTGTTTCTTTCCAAGCCCGAGCCAGACCGATAGGTCGGGAAGAAGGATGTCAGCCTTCTCCACGCCATAGACATTGCCGACGGCGTAGTATCCGAAATAATACCCGCCGAGGCTGGCGTCGATCGCGAGGGGCCCGAGAGCCAGCTCAAGCTGGGCGACCGGATAGGCGAGGGAATAAACGATCACGCTCTGGGCTTTGACGCCTACGCCAATTTTAATGAAGCCGAGATTGGCCTGAAGGAAAAGGGCGAGATTGGGTATGGGAATGATGCCGGATTCTGCGATTGTCGAGGCGATATCGCCATCGGTGCCCGAGCCTGTCACATAGCCCACGGCGACGGGAGCGTTTGCCCCGAGCTCAAGCCTGAATTGGCTGAAAGCGGCCGGAACGGATATCGCGCATATCAGAACCATGCACATAAAAACTTTCTTCATCATAACCTCCTGGGGCCATGGGAAAAATATCGCTACGACAACTATAGAGCATTCCTGGGATAAATCAAGCGCTAAAATGACTTGCCAAGCGTGGCGCGAAGCGATATCGTTCCTACCATGTTCAAGGTGAGAATAGAGGGGAGCTTCGCCGCGGCGCATAGGCTCGTCCATTATAATGGAAAGTGCGAACGTCTCCATGGGCACAATTACAAGGTAAGAGTCTGGGCCGAGGGCGAAACGCTTGGGGAAGGCGGAATGCTCGTCGATTTTGGCCTGCTCAAGAAAGCGTTGAATGAAGTGCTCTTATCGCTCGATCACAGCGACCTGAATGAAATCGCCGTTTTCGCCGACGATCCGAGCGCCGAAAGGATCGCCAAATATATATTCGATGGGATCAAAGGCTTGGACAAGGGCTTGCCCATCGCCGCGGTCGACGTGTTCGAAACCGATACATCCATGGCGAGGTACCGGCCCGACTGAGGGAGCCTCCGCGAGCGGAGGCTGGGGCTTTCCCTCAATTCCAGCCGACAACCCTCAAAAGGGGCCTCGATCCGCAGCGCTCTTCAATAAGCTTGAATAAGGGCGACAGACGGGCTTTTTCCCCAGCATCGAGGGAGAGAATGGCCAGGGCATCGATTTTTCGCAGGTTCGCCTGAGCCAGGATCCTTCTGCTTTTCGATGCATCAGACACAATGAAATCCCATCCATTCTCTTCGCGCCTGGTCGTGAAAGGCAGTTTCTGGCTCGATCCGAATGCCTCGAAAGCGCCGCGGAGATCGTCGAGGCGATCTTCCGGAAGCTTGATCTCCAGATCGACATGAAGGGGAGAGGGAGGCGCCGCGAGCGGTTTCAGGCCAATGCAGTACCTTGAGTCCGCCTCGCGCTTTCCGGAGCCCGAAGATGCTTCCGCGAGGGCGAATTTGGAGAGGAGGAGGGCCATTCGTTTCGGGTCAGGCCCAAAAAGCGCTATGGCGCTTCTCCCGAATCGGCCTATTTCGTCGCCAACGAGCTCGGCGAAAGGCGAGCTTCCCGAAAACAGGATTTCCTTCACTTCAAACAGGATATTTTCAGCCCCCTCGACGGTCTCCGAAAAACGACGCAGAAGCCAGGATGTCCGATAGGAAGGGTGGGCATCAGCCAGCTCGAGGGGAAAATCGATCGCGGCTATGACCGGCGCGAACTTCGATTTCGCCGAGAGAAGGGCTTCGATCTTTTCGGTATGCCGGATAAGAGGCGGCACGATAAGTTCGTGATCCGTCATGGCGGAGCGATCGGCCTTATCCTCGCAGACGCCACAAGCTGAACAATCCTTGCCCAGGCAGGAAAACCTATCCACCAGGTTCTTCGCTTCGAGATAGTGCGCACGAAGAAGGGCGAAACCGCGGTTCTCCTCGATGAACGCGAGGGGGGGGCGATAGTCCTCCGATTTTTCCTCGACGAAGGAAGAATCCGACCCTTTGCCAAAAATAAAAGGCTTGAGCGATTTCCAGGTGCCTTCCCCGAGAGAGACATCGTATTTAAAGCCGAGCGAAGGGATTTTCTCAAGCCAACGGAAGGCCGCGTCTCCCCCAAGCGAGAGCGCCTGATCGACGAAGCTTTCCTCGACGTCGGAAGCGAGTCTGAACTCGATGCTGGATTGATCGCAGGCCTCGCCGAGGAGGTGGCCGAGGCGAACGAGCTTGTCCCTGTCGAACTCGAGGGGGGCGAATTGAAGCGGCGTAAAGGGCAGCCGGACAAGGAATCCGGCGGAAACCAGGATTCTCGTGGAGGGCGAATTTGCGTCCTTCCTGCGCTTGATGGATTCCATGAGCGCCGCGAATTCGGCTATGTCGGCCGTCGTTTCCGTTCCCGCTATGATGAAAAAGAGCTTCAGTTCCTTTATGCCGGGACGGATCGTCTTTTGCAGGCAGGTTTCGATATGGTCGGCGGTCAGGCCTTTCCGGTAGTACGCGCGCATGGATTCGGATATTCCTTCGATGCCGAGCGTGAAGGAACGCTTGCCGCCCGCGAGCTCTACCTCGATGAGGCCCCGCGTTTCGGCGAGGATGTCCAGGCGCTGGCTCATGAAAGAGACTCGACGAAACACCCTGTTCAATTCGAAAATAAGGTCGAATATCCGGGAGTGGGTATTGAAATTGAAGCTGTAGATCTCGAGATCCACGGCGCCTGTAGCGCGCCTGAGTTTCCGCGCCTCGGCGAGGAGTCTGTCGATGTCGGCTTCGGCGTAGGGACGGCGGTCCCAGCCTTCCAGGCAGAAGGAGCAATAGCCCGGGCAGCCCGAGGTGATCGAAAGCCTGGCGCTCGAGGCGCTGGGGCCGTTGAGCACGAGAGGGGCGAGCGTGGTATGGGGGCGACCTTCCGCCTTCGCCATTTTGGCTCCCTCGGCGAGAAGGCAGGGCCAGAAGCCTTGGACCTCCGCGGCCTTGGCGAGGCGGGCGAGGCGG
>Ga0172379_10005206_pt1 | contig 18372 bp, 20 predicted proteins | sample GrowelOW334metaG_FD_119756 | JGI IMG/M metagenome (GOLD analysis project Ga0172379, IMG submission 119756) | Groundwater microbial communities from an aquifer near a municipal landfill in Southern Ontario, Canada - Groundwater well OW334 metaG | ecosystem: Environmental > Aquatic > Deep...
AGTGAGAGTTGCCGTTTGAGTGCCGCCTGAGTCCAGTGCATACGCGCCGAGCAGGACCGGAGCGGTCCGATCGCTTCCGACTTGAAAACGGAAGCGGTACGCGTCGCCGAGGCGAATCCTTTTTTGATCGATCATGTCGGCGGAAACTTCGATGAGATATTCTTTCCCCGTTTCCCATACCTCGGCGCCGACGAAGCTGGCAGTCGTCCCCGACTGATCGACGGACCAGCTCCCGGTGATCGCGGGAGAAATCGAGACGTAATCGCGGCAAGAGGAAGCTTCCACTTGGGTAGAAAACACAAGGGAAATCGGCGTTTGCCGGTCGGCCACAATCGCGCCATCGGAAGGAGAGACGGAAAGCACGCGCGGCCGTTCCCCGGCTTCCCGTGTAAAAAAGCGCTTTTCAAAAGCGTCGTCCATCGACACGCCCGATGAGGAAGCGGCTTCCGAGCCCAGCGTCAGACGGTATTCGCGATTTTCCCGCAAGGGCGCGTACGGCGCGAACCTAACGGTACGCGAGTCGGCCCAGACAAAAGAACCGCGAAATTCCGTGCCGTCTTCAGTTATCGTGAACTCCTTTTCCACGCTGCCGTGTTCAGCGTCCGCGGAAAAAGTCAGCGCGATGGCAAGCGTTCCGTTTTCCCCCATCGGCACGTATTCGCGTCCCGGACTCCAAGAAACGACGGCGAAAGGGGTATCGCGCAGGATGTCGCATGAAAGAAGCGAAAGGATTCCAAAAAAGAAACAGAATGCGGCTAAAGCTGAACGAGGCGTTTTCATCGCTTAGCCTCCACCAGAAGGCGAAGGTCTTCTTTCATTTTCAGGTCCATATCGGCAGCGACGCCGGCCCGGCCTCCGGAAATTTTCAACTCGTAAAAATTGGCGTAACCGAGAGGACTTTTTTCTAAACCTTCCCATACAAAGAGAGCGGTGTCCGATGACGGCCATGAAACGGAACGGACTACCGGGGACGATAGCGATCCGGGGAAATACGCGTCAAGCGCGATTTTTGAAAGAGAGGCAACCCGCGAAGCAAGCGGAAAGGCGGTAGAAAACCGTATGGAGAGCGAAAGGAGTCCATCGACGTCGCTTACCGTCGCCGAAAGCAGCGAATCGCTCAGAGGAGAATCCAGGGACTCGCCGCTCGTCGCCTCTACGCGAAGCACGCGGAGCGCGGGAATCGCGGGAACGAAACTTTCCCGATATTCGCTCCCCATGCGCAGCCCTGATCGATCGGCCGCGTCGGCGGAAACGATCAGCGTGAGAGGGGTCCCGCTTTCGGGATTTTCGTCGGGGATGAACACAATCCGGCGCGGGTCAAGAACGTCCGTGCGGCCGGAGAGCGGCGGCGAAAAGCTTACCGAACCCTGCATGTTCGAAGTCTCCATCGCTTCGGAAAATTCGACGATAACCGCTTGTTCCACATCCAAATCCGATAGCGTTCCGCCCGCGTCGGTCCAAGTTCCTCCCGACGCTACCGCCGGATAGGTCCGCGCGACGGCAGGAGGAGTCGCGTCGGCATCGGTAGAAAAAGAACCCAATTCCTCGCGCGCAAGCGGGGAACCGTCGAAAGCTTGGGCATCAGCGGAGAGAGTCCATCGGTAGACAACGCAGGGACTCAGCGCCGCCTTCGGCTTTGCCGTCAGAACGGTGCGTGTAGAATTCCATTCGGAAAAAAGCTCGACGGCCGGTTGCAGACTCAGCGCGTCTTCGGTTTTCCGTTCGTCCATAGCTTCGGAAAACGTCAATTCGATTCGCGCCCCGTCATCGGAACACACACCAGTCACGGCGCCGTCTTTTGGATAACATGAGACAAGGCTAGGCGCTCCTCCTGAACGGATCGCGTAAAAGGAGAGGTCTACGGCGGGACGCGCTTCCCGTCCATCGATCGCCCGAATCGAACCGCTTAAGGCCATCCGGTAGCGCACGCCGCTTTTCCAGCCGCTTATCGGCGTGAAATGGAAACCGCTCCCGTCCCAACAAAGGTCGCCCTCCACGGAACCGCTTTCCGATGTCACCGAGAAGGCCGCTTCCGCCTCGACTTTCTCAACATCAGTTTCGAACCGGACACTGAGCGGTGTATTTTTTACCGGAAGCACGATGCCCGCGGAAGCGGGATAGGTTTCCACACCAACACCACGCAGATCGATCAGCGCGCAAGAAACAGTAATGGAAAAAATAAGACTGAAGAGAAAAGCGGCCGGCAAAAGAAGACGTTTATTCCTCGACGATAACATGATCACCCTCCCGCAAGGCAGTATCCGGCCGATCTACAGCGACTTCTCCGACCCAAAGGCCGCGCCTGACTTCACGACCGAAAATTGTCTGAGCGCCCAGTTCGACCTTTCGTTCCGAGATAAGTCCATCCTTCACGACAAAGAGGCGTCCTTGAGAATCCCGCTTTTCGACGAACACCGAATCGGGGACGGTAACGATTTTTTTCGGTACCCCGAGGCAAACCGTGACCCGCGCGAACATCCCCGGCTTCAGCCGTTTTTTTGCGTCGATGAAGCGAACACGAACGGAAAACGACGCGGACTGAGAATCCGCTGTCGGAGCGACAACATCGACCTTTCCCTGAAACTCCGCGTTCATCGCGTCTATACGAACAACTGCCTTCATTCCTTTGGAAAGAGACATCGCGTCGCTCTCCGAAGCGGCGAACACGGCGAAGAGGGAATTTTCCTCAATTAGGGTAAGGATCTTGTCTTCACTCTTAACCCTTTCCCCTATCTCGAAATATCGAGCAGCGACCGTACCCGATATCGGAGCGGAAAGCGTCAATTCGGAAAACGAAAGGCGTGCCGATTCAAGTTCTTTCTTCGCGGCATCCACGCGCGAAACCGCCGCGGCTGTCTGTGCCCGCAGCGTGGCGGTAGAAAGTTCGATTAGCGCGGCATTCCGTTCCTTTTCCGTTTTCGGTAGGCGATATCCCTCTTTCTCAAGGTCTTCATCGCGCAGTCCGATACGGTTTATCTCTAGGCTCTTGGCAGCGAGTTCCACGCTTTTTCGTTTGGTTTCCGTAGTGAATCGCCCTGAACGTATCGTTTCCTCGGTGACCCCTCCCGCTGCGAAGACACGTTCCTGATCAGCCTGTTTGCGCTCCGATTCTTCCAATTCCCGTCTATTCAGGGCCAATTCATCTCCACTCTTTTCCAGAGTCCGGATTCGAGCCTCCGCCTGAAAAACGCCTTCCCGTTCGGAAGCGACGGCAAGATCCAGCGCCGCCTGGGCTTGGGACAGCGCGTTTTCCGAACGTCCCACCGCAAGGCCGAGATGAGGGTTTTCCAAACGGACGACCACGGCGCCCGCGCGCACGCTATCCCCTTCACGGAAGGGGATAGCGGCGACAATAGCTTCGACGGGAGAACTTACGTCCGTCTTCTTCGCGTAGGAGAGACTTCCGAAACCGCTCACCTCATTCGGTAGTTCCGAACTTTTTACGACGACGCCTCGGACTGAACGAAGCGCCGGTCCCGTTTCCATCGCGCGTCGCGCACAGGAAAAAGACGCGAGCGTGAACAACACAAAAAATGCACCGCATGCTCTACCGTTCATTCGCTCTCCTTCCGATTCGCTCGACGAAATCGGCTAGAGCGTTCGGTCCCAAGTCCATAAGACGTTCCAGCGCCCGTTCCCCCTCGATCAGAGAAGTCGCGGAGGAGACGAGCGACGCTTCGGCCGCGGCAACTTCCGCGCGCGCCTCCATAGCTTCAATCCTGGTCGCGCGGCCCATTTCCGTGTTGAGCGTCATCAACTCAAGTTTTCGTTTCGCGAGCGCGACGGACGCGCGCGCAAGGCTCGTTCGTTTATCCAGAAGCGCGTATTTTTGGGCGGCCGCGGTAATCGTACGGTCCATGAGAACCACGGCCTTCGCGTAACGCTCCCGTTCCAACGAAAGGGCGACCGCCGCCGAGCGGGCGCTTAACGCGGAAGCGGGATCGCTCAAAGGTTCTACTTTTGCGGAGGCGTTGGCGCTGGAATCGTAGGGAGGTTCCCGCCCCGCTCCGGTTGAGGCGGAACCGCTGAGAAAGGGTCCGGAAAAATCGATGTTCAAACCGACATTCCAGGCCGACCGCGTAAGAGGATAACGATCGCCGGAAACCCTCGCAGAGGCGGTCAATCTGACCGTCGGAGCCCAGGACGCCGAAGCTTGGCGAGCTTCCGCTTCTTTTTTCACGATGGATAAACGAGAAGCGACAAGATCCGCGTTCGCGACTCTTGCCGCGTCGATCGCGGCCTTGACGGCTGTTTCGTCCAAAAGCACCGCGCGGCGCTCCGTTTCGACCCGTTCGGCCAGAGGCGGCAGGACTTCCAAAGAAAGGGCCCCCGCAAACGCGAGGCAGGCTTCCCGTTCGTTCATCTTTGCATCGAGCGCCTCAATCTCCGCGCTGCCGACCGCGATATCCGCTTCCGCCAATTCATCCGCGCGCGCAAGCCCTGAGGCAAGTTCTACCTCCATGATGCGACGTTGTTCGCGAAGACTTTCCAAACCTGACTCTTTGATGGAGGTCATTTCCCGCGCCGAGAGTACCGACCGATACGCCGCGACGGCGGCTTCGGCGATATCCCGCGCTTTCCGCTCAAGGGTCTGCCGCGCAAGCGCGATCTCCGCCGCTTCCAAAGATCGAGAGACGGAAGTTCGTCCACCGTCCCATACCAATTGATCCGCCGTCACGCTCATCGATTTTGAAAAGGAATCGGCGTTCAGCATTGAAAGCCGATCATCCTCACCGATCGCGAACGAAACTTTCGGCAGGTATGCGCGCAGGCCGAGCACCCAGGCGCCTTCGCGGAGCAGTTGAGTCGCGTTTTCGGCGCGCAACTCGTCAGACGCGGCGATGGCCATCCCACCGGCTTGCGCGTAGGTCAAACCCCGATCGAAGGCGGGAGAATTCCAAACGCAAAACATCGAAACGAGTAACGCGACAAAGTGAGAAAACCTCACCGCTTATTCTCCGCCTTGTCCAATTCGCGACAAGTCAACGCTACGCACTTAGAGAGAAGAGAAAACAAATCGCGCGAAGAGGCCAGACTGACATTTCCATTAGCTTCGGTTCGCGCCGCGGCAAGCGGCGCCGTGCGCAACGCGAAAGCGGCGGTCCCGTCGGCACGACGAACCCACAACTCGACGCTCACCGAACGTCGAGCTTGCCAGCCGTCCTGGTATTCACGTTCCACCGCCCGGATATCGATCGAATAATCTGCTTTTTCTCCACGCGCTTTCAGCTGTCTTCCGCGTTGAAGAAATATAAGCGGAGTCAAGCGCTCAATTTCATCTTCGATCGAAGCCGCGTTCATTTGTCGGTCGACCGACGGTTTGGAAAGCGAAAGATCAATGGGCATTTCCGAAATCCCGGATCCCCAGGAGCGACCGTCGGAGGTCATGAGACTAAGCGTCGAACAGGAAACGAACAAGGAGAGGCATAGCGGAAGCGCGCATGCGAGGCGTTTCATAAGCCCGCCTCTTTCATCGCTTTTTCCAAAGCGCGGGCGGCGCGATACGAAGCCCCATTGGGAGGTAAAACCCCTGAGGCGGCGTAGATGTCTTCTAACGCGGTTTTCGCGTCCCCGGCCGCCCAACGCAGCCGCGCGCGGTCAAGAAAAACCAAACCGAGCTCAGCGCCGCTTTCGGCGGCCCTATCCAGGAACGCTCGTGCCCCACCGGAATCTCCACTGTCAAGCGCCAGCTCCGAAGCCAGCCTCAGCGCCCTGTGGTCGCCAGGGTCGTCGGCGAGCACCCCTTCCACGACGCGCGTTGCCTCCGCCGTCTTGTCCCCTGAACGCAGCACCCGAGCCAACCATACCCGCGCTTCGAGTGAAGACGGCTTGGCGCGGAGAGCCGCTCGAAAGGCTCGTTCCGCCTCTGCCGCGTTACCCATAAACCAGAAAGATTTACCGCGCACTATCGCGGCGGGCAGGAATACGCCGAATCCGGCAAAACCATTTGTTTCAACCGCCGCCAGAGCCTCCGCGAAACGTCCCTCATCAAATAGCGACGACGCTTTTACGTACGTCGCAAGGGTTTTTTCGTCGATCCGCGCCGCGCAGGAGATAAAACAGGAGCACGAACAGAGTAATAGCGCGCACGCGCTCATGAGATTCCATCGTATTGAAGTACGCATGCGTCACCGACCGGCCGCGTAGCGGAGGCGTTCACCCAGTCGTCCGCCCTTGGATTTTCCCGCCTCCGCCAACGCCGTTTTCAGCGTGTCGTTCGCGGCGAGTCCTTTGAGCACGCCAAGGGCATACAGGGTGTACGGGTTCTCCGGCAAAGTAAGTATGGGGTACAGCGTTTCCAATTTCTTCGCGTCAAGCGACGCGGCGACTTCCCGCGCGGAAGCCTCAATCTCGGCTCGGCACAGAAGCTTCGCCCCATCGGAGGGAGCAAGACCCGCTTCCGTCGCCATGATCCGTCTGGATTCGGCTGCGAAGGTGCCTGAGGAGGCAAGAGCGACGCAACGTTCCGCCGCGTCCGCGGCGCCGCGTCTAGCTAGGCGGTACCAATACTCGGGGAACCGTTCGTAGCGCGTACGAATGGCCGCGTAAGCGTTGGCCGTCGCGCGGTCGGAGGGAACCTCTTCCATGCGGCAGACCAGCATCATCCAACGCGGAAACGAGTCCGTCTCATTTTCCGCAGGAAAAAGACCTTCAAGAGCGACTCGGGCTTCTTTCCAACGGCCCGAAAGAAACGCTTCAGCGGCTTTTGACGCGGCAATAGCGTTTTTCGCCCCCTCGTCGGCCCTGAGCGAGAACGCCGCGACGACCGCGGCCAGCCGCTCCTTAGTTTGTTTCTCATCGATCGCGCCTAGACTCCGCGCGTATAGAAGTTCCTTGAAAGCCGCGATCGTCGCTCCGGAGTAATCGCCCGTTTGTTCCCTTAGCGACGATTCGGCGAGGCCCAAACCTAAAAGGAAACCCGTGGATCGCTCCCGTTCGGCAAGAGAATCCAGCCGAGCACTGAGAGTCGCCAAGTCGCCGCGGGAATCGGACGAGGGAGCCGAACTCGATTCAGTCGATCCGCTCCGCAAAACCGAAGCTCCGATCGGCTCCGGCGCGCACGCGCCGAGAGCCAACACGGACATAACCTGAACGCATATTGACGCAAGCTTCCGAACTTTTTTCCCTTTGTTTCGTTTTTCGTCCATGCTTCCACCTCCGAGTGAGGCGCGGTGAACGTCTTAATTCAAACCGCGGCCATCGACTCACTTAGGAGCGGAAGCGGCTCAGCGCTTTATCGCTAAAGAAAAAAACATATTTTTTTCATATAGACTTCCAGGACGCCTCCCATGCATACTTCCCCCATGGAAACCGCCTCGTTTGACGGCGCTCATATTGAGTTCCCCGTTACGTTTGACCTGAAATTCATCTACGAATCAGCCTCCGCCGCGACGATCAACGCTGACCTCTTAGCCGTGTTCGCGCGGCGCTCTGTCCCCTGCGTTTCAATTGAGACCAAAGAAAGCAAACCCGGCGCCCGCTACGGAAGGCTCGCGGCAAGGGTCACCTTTACGTCATTGGAACAGCTGAGGGAAACCTATGAGGAGTTGGGGAAATTGTCGTATGTGAAGGGGTTGATTTAAAGGATCGACTGTTGTTGGCGCCGAAGTGATATATGGCAAAGCCAATTTTCGACCTATAGGACAACCGTAAGGAAGGCTTTTATCAGTTTCATACTGTACCATCATAGCGAAAAGCCATAAGTAAAAAAGGGGACCTCCATACAAAGCATTGATGGAGGCCCCCTATATCAAAACTAGATTACCAGGTTGCGAACTCTTTGGCCATCTTCTCGGACAAATCCTTCTGTGCCGAAGCGATAAGCCGCGGGAAGTCGGATTTCGACATCGAATTCCCGGTGATTGACGCATCCTCGGAGGAGAAGCCCTTCAACTGAACCATTCGCAGCAGTTTCCCCTGCGCCGTAGCGACATTTATCGTCGTATTGAGAATCATACGCGCGTTTCCAACAGCCAGAGCGCCCAGACCGATACCTGAAGACATCGCGTATTCAGCTTTTATCGACACCGACAAAAGAAGATCGGCTTTTGTGATTCCGGCTATCTTCGATACGAGCTGCGAATCGAAGATATTCATATAGTTGAGGCCTTCCGGATACACGTATATGCTCGCCAACGAGGTTTCCGTACCCATCACGATCTTTGAAACCGGCGCGGTGAGCGTGGTTATTTCCGAATTTCCAACAACGGTACTCATGTCTACCAAGCGCGACGCGCCGAAGATCGTGGGGGCAGTATCCTTGAAGACGTTCCAAGCCTGGGCCACCGCCGCTTTGTGGTACTGGTAGTAATCCACGCTTTTATCATTGAGAAGCCCCGGCCCATTATCCGTTGGAGCCCCTTGCCGAACGATGGATTTTTCAATGGTGTAGTTGATCACGGCGATCTTTTCGGTTCCGGTAAGTTTGGGCACCGACGCACAGCCGACCAGTGTCACACCCGCCGCGAATACCGACGCCATTCCGAGCAATGCTGCAAGTCTCTTCATAAATTGATCCTTTTCTAAAAATAACGATACATACGTATCGCTGAATAACAAAAACGCGGAGGAGCATCATAATTCGTTGAATCGGTACGCTCCTGTATGACTTGTACCTGCAGGGACTCGCTTTTTCACGAATATGACTATCGATTACAACTCACGACCTAATTTCCACGGACTCCGTTAGGAACCCGCCTATACACCGGTTCAACTGGACTCGCCGGTTAACATTAGGGAGCTGTATTCGTCCTAAATTTCGGTCAAGCAGACTTCTCCGCAAGCGGCTCGCGGCTTAGCTCACGTCCCCTTCGGCTACTGTCCATGTTAACCTACAACGCGTAGCGTTGTCAGAGGTTGAACAAAGAATTAGGCGCTTCTCAAGTTCACACTACCAGGTTCGTTTTACTTTATAGAATTGAATGACCTCAGGATATCCAACCATATAGTAGATGTTCCCACGGAGATCAATTCTAGCTATTGGTGAAATAAACCGATCAAAACTCGGTTTATTGTTTTCAGATAGAAGCTTCTTTCGAATATAAAATGGATTTATTTCGTCATCATTAAAGAATGCCAAAAGATCGCCAAATGCTGAGAAAACACCAATAAAGCTACCGCGTTGCTTTTTGTCTGTTAGGCTCCAAACTGTAGTGCCATCATCAGTCATACTGAAATCCAATAGTGTGCCAATCTCAATATTTAGCGGAGCCTTCTCCCGAAGGTCCTTACTTTTGTTTCTCCATGGAGAGTTTTCAAAAATGGAATAGAACTCATGTGCTTGCTCTAGCGTTCTTGGTAATATTTTCCCTCTTACAATCAGGTATTTTCCCGTTTCTACGAGCAATTTAATAGCATCACGAATATTTTCGGTATACTGCTTTCCAGAATAGATATCTGGGTTAATTTTTAGTAAAATATCTTTGGTCTTGTCTTCATTGTTCCATATTCCATCTTCATCATAACACTCAAGTCTTCCTGAACTATTAAATACCCACAAGTACCCTTCTAGAAAAGAAAAGATTGACTTTGTCTCGATTTTTTTGACCAAAACAAAATTGCTATCAACCAAGAATGCATATCTGGAACTCCTCCAGGGACAGACCTTTTTCATATTTCAATCTTATCACGGTAAAGCAGAAACCCGAAAACGGCTCTATTGGCGGTATGAGACAACCAAGACACCTTGTCGACGGATCGTGTTACCATGTGACGGCCCGGATCAATCATCAAGAAATGCGCCTTGATGATGCCGCGATGAAAACGCTCTTTCTTGACGTCATAAGACGCGCAAAGGAAAAGTATTCGTTTCAAATCGACAACTTCACCGTCATGGGAAATCACTTCCATCTCATTATCAGACCGACAAATAATGCAAATTTATCCAAGATAATGCAATGGATCATGGGTGTATTCGCGATGACGTACAATCGCATTCACTGTTTGAAAGGCCACCTATGGCAGTGTCGTTTCTTTTCTCGCGTCATAGCGTCATTACGGGAGTTGTTGCAAGTTTTCGATTATATCGATGAGAACCCGGTCAAAGCCGGCCAGGTTTCTCACCCCTGGGATTGGCTTTACGGCGGTCTAGCGCACAGAAGATCCTATCAAACGGCAATTCTTGCCCCACTTGAGCCCTTTCTCACACTGCTCCTTCCCGCTCACCAGGGACTAGTAATACGTCAATAGTCCTACTGACCGAGGACAAATGAGCACTCGGTAGTATCGTCGGCAGCCCGAATATTTATGTATTGCTGAGGGGCAGACCTTTGGGCCTTTTTCAGCGACTTGGAGCGTTCAGAGTTAGACCCCTTGCGCTTCCGGGCAGGCCCAGCTGAAGTCCGCAAAAAATCGAGCTGTGGACAGCCACGCCGCGGCGGTGTTCCTTCACCGGGGCGAACAGCGCGCCATCGCGGACGTACTGGAACGCTGCTCCCGTATCGGGATGGTTTATCCAGTATTCACGGATGCCCGAGCGCTCGTACAGCTCTTTCTTGACTCCGAAATCCTTGTTGGCGGTACTGTCGGACAACACCTCCGCCACAAAATCCGGCGCACCATGGATGCAATCATTGTCTTGCTAGGGACAGACCTCCCATCGGCGTGAAAGGCTTGATTTAGCGAACCAGCTCCGGTCCGTTATCCGTGCACACCACTCGATACCTCCCGCCGCGCATATCGGCCAGCGTCGCGAACTGTTCGATGTCCGCCGCGTCTTGGCTGAGCACCTCATTCGGGTTGTAGTTGAAATCAATCGTTGTGGTGATTCCTTCGGCCAAAGCCCTGGCGTACGCACCGTTGAAGCGCACAATATCCCAGACCGCTGGCAGAAGATATTCCAAGTCCGCGCTTTCGTAGCGTTTGTCCAGATATTCAAGCTGCCGTCTTTCAATCCCCACCGGATCTTTCGGATCGAGTTGCGGGAGGTTTTTTATGAACGCGGCGAAGCCTTCCAAAAAGAAGGAAGCTTTTTCCGAAAGCGGATGAAGTACTTGATTGAACCAGGGGACAGCCCTGCCGCGGTTATAGAAAAGGTCGATGGCGCCGGCCAAACGTTCGGCTTTGTCCAAATCGAGCGCCGAAAAAGTCTTGGTCGCTCTGACTAGGTACGGAGACGTTTCGTCGTGGACCATTCCCAGCGACGCGGCTTCATCGGCAAGCACTGTCCCCGGCAAAAGCGAAAGTCGGAATACGTCCAGGTTGTTCGGGTACAGGGACAGAGCAAAGTCCAGGCTACCGCGGAACCCCGCCAGATCATCCCCGGGTAGGCCGTAGATGAGATCCAGCCCGAACACCGCGCCTTCCTCGTTGAGAAGCGTTATTTTGGAGGCGAATAGACCTCGGTCCAACTTCCGTCCGACTTTCTCGGAAATTTCAGGGCGCGCCGTCTGGAGTCCGATCTGAAGCGAGGCGCCGATCTGCGCGAACCGCTTGGCCATACCACGGTCCAAGCTTTCGGCGCGCACCTCGAAGTGAAAATGAATTTCCTTTCCTTCCGCGTCTATCAGATCCAGAAGGCGCCGCGCCCGTTCCTTATCCGCGTTGAAGGTTGGATCGAGCACGAAGGCCGAGCGGACTTTTTCCCTGGCAAACAGCGCCAGCTCGGCTCGAATCCGCTCTTCGGGAATTCGTCTAAGCTTACGTTCGCCCTTCGATTCGTAACAGTAGGTGCAGGCGTAGGGACAGCCCCGCGCAAGTTCCCATAGAACGCCGCTCCGCTCTTTAGCGGACAAAACGCCTGAGAGCCAGGGGGAAGGAAGCGTTGAAGGAGTCTCAAGCGGCGCGAATGGAAACGCGCGCGTAGAATGCGACGGCGCGGCTGGGTCAATCGACGCTGCCGTAAGAGCCAAGCCCGGAATACCCTCAAGATTCCGACCTTCCGTCAAAGCGCGGATCGCGGAGACTGTGGCACCCTCCCCTTCTCCCGCGATAAGAAAATCGAAGGTGCCGAGGAGCCCCTGGGAATTCGCGCCGGCTTCAGGACCGCCGACGAACAGAACTGCATCCTTCAATAATAAACGCAACTGAGCGGCGCACTCCATTGATTCGCTACGATTCCACACATACAGCGAAAATCCGATCAGATCCGGTTTCCCCTCAGCCACCCGCGCGGCAAGTTTTACGGGCGCCTCATCTGGAAACCCTTCAATAAGATCGATTGAAACGGACGAACCGAGTATGGTGTCGGCTTTGAGCGCGGCAGCGACACAGGCGGCGCCGAGCGGAACCGCTTGAGGACCGCGGCCAACGTGAATTGTGACTAAGGCTATTCGGGATTGAGGCATTACCACGATTATGCTTGTCGGAACGCTTTTAGGCTACACCCGACCGCGTTCCTATAGTATAACTAAGTTTACAATGATTAGACACCTTCGCGCGGCCGCGTTTCGTCTTGGCCTCAAACTGCTCGCCGACGGACGGAGCGAGGATAGCAAACCGGGTAAGAATAAAAACTTTGCCCGCAGCATGAAAAACGCTCTTCGGGGCCTACTCCTCACCTTCGCGACGGAGCGCAACTTCCGTTTTGAATGTCTTGCCGCCATTGTCGTCACCGTTGCGGGAATCGCGTACGGAATCGATCGGGTCGAATGGGCGATCGTTACGACGAACATTTTCCTCGTCCTCGCTTTGGAAGCAAAAAACACGGCAACAGAGCTCACCATCGATATAGCGACTCAGGATTACGATTACGACGCCAAAAGTTCCAAAGACGCGTCCTCGGGCGCGGTACTGTTGGCGGCTTTTTCTTCTATCGCTACCGCCGCCTTCATCTTCGCGCCTCGTTTCTGGGAATCAGGTCTGTCCCTTTTCGACTATGTTTTTGTTCGCTGATTGATCTCGAAACGCATCATTTCGACACATTTGAAATACGTCGTTCAATCATGTTTGTTTCTCTCTGACCCTTAGAGCATCCTTTTAACCTGCCTCCGGCTGAGTAGGGAAATTCCCGTCTACTCCGAAACATGTCTGTCAGATTATATCTTTTCTTTACAATACATATATTTATACATAGCGTTTTTTCTGCGCTCCAACCTATTAGAACTTGGCCCAACATTTGCTATATTACTATAAAAACTACTTTCCGTAAGGAGGGACGATATGAACTGGCTACTAAGGAATCGAGACGCGGAAGCTGACGGAATCGATGAACTTGATCGGGTGAGGAGAGAGCTGGCGCGATTCTTCGACTCGGATGATGAAAATTCCGGGCTTTTCGACCGGTCGGCGGCGCCTGCCGTGGATCTAATCGAACGAACCGACGGTTATGTCCTCTACATCGATCTTCCCGGTGTTGACAAAAAAGACCTTGAACTCAACGTTGAGCACAACGTGCTGTCGGTCAAAGGTGAGAAAAAAGAGTCCAAGGGCTCAAAAGGTTTCTTCCGCAAGGAAAACTGGACCGGAACTTTCCGCCGCACGATTTCCTTGCCCCAGGCCGCCGATCCGGAGAAAACACAAGCCGAACTCAAGGACGGGGTGCTGACCATCAATATAGGCAAGCGGGAAGAGCTCAAACCCCGTCAAATTACCGTTTCCGTCAACTAAGGAAGGAGGACTGCCATGAACGAGCTAACCAGCCGAACCGAAGATAAGACAGTGATCGTGCAGCCCAGCTGCAATATTTTTGAAGACGAAGGCGTCGTGCGCCTCAGTCTTGAAATGCCCGGAGTTTCCCGGGAAGGCATTGAGGTAAGCGTAGAAAAAAACGAATTGGTGATTGTCGGCAAAGCGTCGGGAAAAGATGCGGAAGGAACCTACCTCATCCGCGAACGGCGCCGCGGCGAGTTCCGCAAACGCTTTATCATCGATGAGACGATCGACCGCGACCGGATCGAAGCGAACATGAGCAATGGAATCCTTTCGCTCACGCTCAACCTCAAGGAAGCGGCCAAGCCGCGGAAGATAGAGATAGGCTGATCGACCCCCATTGTCAGCGCCGACCCGTCCAGGACGGGTCGGCGAACTTCGTCCGGGCGATTTCCCCAGCCCGATCCAATTCCACCGCGCTCGGCCCGCTCTCGGTAAGGAAGGCGTCAAGCGCCTTTGAAAAACCCGATGCCATCGCCGCTTCGGCTTCCGAATAATCGACCGTTCTTCCTAAAAGAGCGTTCACGCCCGTAACACGTTCTTTTACGTCCTGGATCAACTTGCCCTTGGCCTTTTCGGCCGGCACTTTCAACAAATCAAACATCAACTCCACGTCCACGTCCAGCAACACCGTACCGTGCTGCAAAAGACAATTTTTCTTCCGTGTCTGCGCGTTTCCGGAGACTTTCTTCCCGCCGGAAACGATATCGTTGATCGGCGCGAAACTCGACTCAAGGCCAAGACCCCGCAGGCCTTCTATTACGCCCCCGCAGAGAATGCCGTAGGAATCCAATATCGATTTCGGCGCAAGCGGGCTCGTTTCGGGAATGACGATGCTATAGGTGATTTCCGCCTGATGAAAAACCGCCCCTCCGCCGGTGATCCGCCTGACGACGTCCACTCCATGCGCGGCGCAAGAATCGGTATCCACCTCATCGCGCAGTCCTTGAAAAAAGCCTATGGACACGGCGGCGGGCTTCCACGCGTACAATCGAAGCGTAGGCTTTTGGACACCGGCCGCCACGCTTTCAAGAATCGCCTCATCAAAGCCCATGTTGAAGGCCGCGTCATGGAAGCCGGTCCGCAGCAATCGGAAATCGTATTTCATCGATTCTATTCCTTATTTCAAGCCGACCGCGGCACGGATCGCGTCATCTAAAACCTCCGCGACCGCCGCGCCGGAAATACCGTAGGGTTCCACGCCCTCTTCGGTCAAAAGTTCGTCGAAGCGCGCGGCGAATTTCCCCAACTCCGTCCCCGGCAGCCGCGCCTCGACCCGCTCGAACCCTTCTTCCGGTATCGCGAAGAAATCTCCCCGGATCGATATCGCCGTAACGATCTCTTTTTCTATCGATGCGCTCAGCCGTATGAGTTTAGCCCCAACCGGTTTTCCGATAGCTTGCACATTCATTGAGCTCTGTCCCCGACTGTCCCGTCAGCGTGAGCTCCGTCAGCGTGAGCTCTGTCCCCGTCAGTGCCGTCGCCGTGCGCGGTCCAAGCCTCAAGCGCGTGGTAACTCGTACGCGCAAAGGGAGCGGCCACGACGGAAGAAAAACCGCGCGCTCGCCCTTCGGCTGCAAACTCGTCAAAACGAGCGGGTTCGATGTATTCGGACACTTCAACTTGCACTGGACTAGGCCTTAGGTACTGGCCAAGCACAAGAATGTCGACACCGATTACCCGCAATTCATCCATGGCCGATAGGACTTCTTCGCGCGTTTCGCCAAGGCCGAGCATAATGCTGGATTTGGTGAGCGGCGCGCCGCGTTCTTTTGCCAGGCGCAAGGTCTTGAGGCTTGAATCGAAACTGGCGCGCGCGTCACGCACACTCTGCAGGCGGCGTACGGTCTCCACGTTGTGGGCGATAACGTCGGGATTCGATTCTACGATTATTTCAATTTCGCCTTCGCGGTAATCGGGAATGAGCACTTCCACTTTGGTCGATGGCGTGCGCGCTTTGATCGCCCGCACGCAGGAGGCAAAATGGGAAGCTCCCCGGTCCTCCAGATCGTCGCGGTCAACCGAGGTGACGACGGCGTATTTCAATCCGAGCTCCTCCACCGCCGCGGCGAGTTCCTCGGCTTCCTCCGGACGTACCGGCCGGCCGGACTTGGCGGTGGCTACGGCGCAAAACCGGCAACCGCGCGTGCATACGTCCCCGAGCACCATGAAAGTCGCCGTTCCGTGACCCCAGCACTCGCCCTTGTTCGGACAGCGGGCCTCGTCGCAGACGGTGTGCAATCCGCGTCTGGTCAATATCTCATCGACGCGCTTCCATTCGGCACCCGAAGGGACGCGCGTCCGTATCCAGTCCGGTTTATGAAGAACGCTCTTGCTTTCCATGCGCCCACAGTAAACCGAATCGATGTCCTTTGTCAGCCGAACCGGCAGCCCATCCGTTTCAAGTTGCGCTATTTTTGGAACCGTGTTTTACTTTATAGGTATAGACACAAAAGGAGGCTCGGGTGAAGAGATTCAATCTGGTAATTGCCCTTTTTTCACTGGTGCTGGTTACGGCCGCCGCGCAGGCGGATAAGATCGGCTCCTCGCTCATCGGAAAGTTGGAAGGCCCGACAATCATTCGGGAAGCCGCCAAGTTCCCCGCCAAGTTCGCGGAGGCGCCGACGTTGGCGAGCCTCGTCAAGGCCGGCAAACTGCCGGCGGTGGCAAAACGGCTGCCGCAGAAAAGCGACCTGATGGTTCTCAAGCCACTTAAGGAAATCGGCAAATACGGCGGCAACTGGCGCAGAGCCTTCACCGGGCCGGCGGACCACGAAAACGGAAACCGCATCAACTCCGCCGACAAGATACTCCACTTTGATTATACCGGCACCAAGATAATGCCCTCGCTCGCGAAAGACTGGAAAGTCAGCGCCGACGGCAAGACCACGACGGTCTATCTGCGCAAGGGCGCGAAATGGTCGGACGGCAAGCCACTGACCGCCGCCGATTTCGTGTTTTGGTATGAGGACATTTATCTCAATAAACAAATCGTTCCGACGCCTTTCTTCGAATTCCAGATCAACGGGAAAAACGGCGTCATAAAAAAAATAGACGATTTCACCGTCGCGTTCGTTTTCCCGGAGCCCTACGCCTACTTCGTCTACGAGTTGGCGGGCAGCACCTCCATGGGCGCCGGCTTCGCTACACGCGGCGCATTTCAGAACTGGGGCGGCAGCTACGCGCCCGCTCACTACCTGAAACAATTCCTGCCTAAATATTCCAGCGAGGAAGCCGCCAACAAGAAAGCGAAAGAACTCGGGTTCGACAGCTGGGTCTCATTGCTGAAAAATCGCTACAGTTGGGCGCTCAATCCCGAACTTCCCGTCATGACGCCTTGGAGAACGGTCTCCCCCATCAACACACCGACCTGGTCCATGGAGCGCAACCCCTATTTCTGGCAGGTCGATACCGCGGGCAACCAGCTTCCCTACATCGATAAAATCACCTTTACCTTGGCCGAGAACGCCGAAGTAGCGAATCTCCGCGCCATCGCCGGTGAGTATGATATTCAGGAACGGCATATGCAGTTGGCCAAGCTGCCGGTCTTCCTCGACAACGCGCAGAAAGGCAACTACTCCGTCCACCTGGATCCGGCTTTCAACGGTTCCGATGTCGCCATCCATATCGGCACCGCGTACGAAGGGGACCCGGAAGTCGCCAAATGGCTTAAGAACAAAGATTTCCGCCACGCCATATCGATGGGTATCGACCGTGACCAGCTGAACGAGGCTTTTTGGCTCGGTACCGGCACCCCCGGCTCCGTCGCCCCCTCGCCCGACACCATTTACAGCCCCGGTCCCGAGTGGAACAAAAAATGGGCGTCCCTGGACCTCAAGCAGTCCAATGACCTGCTCGACAAGATCGGCCTTTCCAAGAAAGACGCCGAAGGTTTCCGCATGAGGACCGATGGCAAGGGCCGCCTCCGTTTTGAGATGGTAACGGTCGGCGGACAGTTCGTTCCCTACACCGCTATCGGCGAAATGATCAAACAGCAGTGGAAGAAGATCGGCATCGACGTCGACATCAAGGAGACCGAGCGCAACTTGGCGTTCACCAAGGACTTGAACAACGAGAACCAGATGATCACCTGGGCGAACGACGGCTCGGAAATGCTCTTCCTCTTTGCGCGCCACGCGATGCCGGTCGACGCGGCGGAAAGCCACATGGGCGCCGCGTATGCCAAGTGGTACGCGTCAAACGGAACGGCAGGGAAAAAACCGGAAGAACCCGAGATGCTCAAAGCGATGGAGCTTTTCCGGAAAGCGTTCGGCATGAAGGAAGCCGATCAGATAAGCACCGCGAAAGAGATTTGGAAAATCATCGTCGAGCAGGAATGGAGCATCGGCACGGTTGGCCAATCGCCCGCCTTCATGGGCGTCCGGCTTGTCAAGAACAACATGGGGAACGTTCCGGAACGCCAAGTTAACGCGCAACACGCGCGTACTCCGGCCACTTCAGGACCGACGACCTTCTTCTTCAAATAACATACGTATTCGCTGCCGGTCTGCTTCAGAGTGCTCCGGCAGCGAGCATCAACACGGGAGGACGGAAGTAAGATATCCGTCCTCCTCAATTCCCGAACTCCAAGTAGGACGGTATGATCGCATACATCATCAGGCGCCTCTTGTACGCTGTTTTGACCATTTGGTCTATATCCGTTTTAGCTTTCATCATTATCCATCTGCCTTCGGGCGATTACGTGACCTCGTATATCGCCTCAATGTCCGCATCTGGCAGCGCCGTCTCGGAGGGAGAAGCTATCGCGCTCCGTGAACAGCTGGG
>Ga0172379_10005207_pt1 | contig 18360 bp, 12 predicted proteins | sample GrowelOW334metaG_FD_119756 | JGI IMG/M metagenome (GOLD analysis project Ga0172379, IMG submission 119756) | Groundwater microbial communities from an aquifer near a municipal landfill in Southern Ontario, Canada - Groundwater well OW334 metaG | ecosystem: Environmental > Aquatic > Deep...
TGAGCGAAGCGGTGTCTCGCTTGATGACGCTGCCGTTTGAGCAAAGAGCGGAGTTAAAAATCCGGGCGGCGGAGTTTGCCGCCGATAATTACGCCTGGGACAAAGTTGGAAAAAAATTTGAAGAAACTTATGAAAATACTGCAAATCAATAAATTTTTTTATTTAAAAGGCGGAGCTGAGCGCTGTTTTTTTGACACGGTTGAAATACTGGAACAACACGGTCATGAAGTGGCTGTTTTCAGTATGGTTGACAAAAAAAACTATCCGAGCCGCTGGCAAAAATATTTTGTCGGTAATATTAATTACCACACGCCGGCGGCTTGGGCGCGAAAATTATCTTTGGCGTTAAAATTCATCCGCAATCGCGAAGCGGCAAAAAAATTACAAAAATTAATTGATGATTTTAAACCCGAGATCGCGCACTTGCATAATATTTATCATCAACTGTCGCCCTCAATAATCAAAGTATTGGCAAAAAATAAAATTCCGATGGTTATGACCTTGCACGATTATAAAGTGATTTGCCCCAACTATAATTTATTCGTTTTGGGAAAAAATTATGACCGTTGCCGGCAAGGTAAATTTTATCAATGCTTGCTGGACCGCTGCGTCGGCGGTTCTTTTTGGCAAAGTTTATTAGGCACAATCGAAGCTTATTATAATCAAAGACTTTATCGCCAAATTAATTTATTTATCGCCCCCAGCAAATTTTTGGAGCAGAAATTTAAAGATTATGGCTTTAAAGAAAGAATAACAAATTTGCCCTACGCTTTCATTAAACGCGAAAGTCAGTTTACAGGCGAGAACATAATTGAAGAAAATTATTTTTTATATGCCGGCAGAATTTCGGCGGAAAAAGGGCTGGATGTTTTAATCAAAGCGATGCGCAATATTAACAATAGCCGGCTGATAATCGCGGGTGACGGTCCGGAACGTGAACGGCTGGAAAAATTAACCGCCGAATTAAAACTGAAAAATAAAATAAATTTTATCGGCCGGCAAGATCAAACGGCGTTATTTAATTTGATTAAAAACGCCAACGCGGTGATTGTTCCGTCCGTTTGGCACGAAAATTTACCGTATGCCGTCATAGAAGCAATGGGGTTGACAAAAATCGTGATATGCAGCAAGATAGGAGGATTATTGGAAATGATTGAAGATGGCAAAACCGGCTTCTTTTTTAATCCTAATGATTACCGCGATTTGGCTTTGGTTATAAAAAAGACGTTAAATTTGAAACCAAACGAATTAAAATTGATAGGCGAGCGGGCGAATAAAGTCGTGGAAGAAAAATACAGCCCGGATCAATATTACCAAAAATTAATTAATTGTTACCAACAAGTGATAGGCTTATGAAAATATATTTTATCGGACAAAAAGGTATTCCGACCATAGAAGGCGGCGTGGAAAATCACGTGGAAAATCTGGCTACCCGGCTGGCGGGTTTGGGGCATGAAGTTTATGTTTATACGCGGCATAATTATTCAAACAAAAATAAGAAAAAATACCGCGGCGTTAATTTAATCAACTTGCCTTCAATCAACCGTAAAAATTTTGACGCCATTTCTCATACGTTGCTCGCGTCAATTCATGTTTTGTTTCAACCGGCGGACATCATTCATTTTCATTCCATCGGCCCGTCTTCGCTGTTATGGCTCGTAAAATTGGTTAAGCGCCGGACAGCCGTTATTGCCACTTTTCATTCTCAATGCTATCTCCATCAAAAATGGAGCGCTTTGGCTCGGACTTATTTGAAATTCGGCGAGCACGTTTTGTGCCGTTTCGCCGATGTCATCATTGTCCCTTCACGGGTGTTGCAGCATTACGCCGCCAAGCGCTATCAGCGCCAGCCGATTTATATCCCGAACGGCGTTACTATGCCCGGCCGCAACAAGGAAATAAAAGAATTAAAGGAACTGGGGCTAGACAGCGGCGAATATATTTTAACCGTCGGCCGGCTAGTCAGACACAAAGGCGTGCATTTGTTAATCGCGGCTTATCAAAAATTACATACGGCTAAAAAATTAGTGATTGTGGGCGAAGGCTCTTATACCGATGACTATGTTCAGGAATTAGTTAATAAATCGGTGGATAATAAAAATATTATTTTTTTGGGCAACCAAACCGGATCGGCTTTGCGCGCGCTGTTTGCTAACGCCGCTATGTTCGTGCAAGCTTCCGAATCGGAAGGGTTATCCGTCGCGCTTTTGGAAGCGATGTCTTATGGCTTGCCGGTTTTGGTGAGTGATATTGAAGAAAACGCGGAAGCAGTAGCCAATGCTGGTTTTACTTTTCATTGCGGCAATGCGAACGACTTAAAAATACACCTGCAGAAAATATTGCAAAATATTGACGGCGCTCAAAACAGAGGGAGAGAAGCGCGGATGCGGGTGGCAAAATATTATGATTGGGATAATTTAATAAAAGAAACAGTCGCGGTTTATGAGCAAGCGCTTAATTCTCAACAAAAAATCGAACGTCATTTCCAAACGCGAAAAATAATTAAACATTATTCCATTTCTAATTAATAAAAATTATGCTTAATCGCGATTTAAAAAATAAAAAATTAATCATACTCGCTTTTGCCGGTGGTTTAATCGTGGCGGGATGTTTATCAATTTGGTTCTTTTTTCCCGGTACCAGCGCCGAGATGAAATTTAAGCCGTATTACAGCGGCGACGCGACGGTTTATCAAAATAAAATAATTGTCAGTTCCACTGACACTGGTAGTTTGGAAATATTTCAATTGGCAGATAATAAATTAATCAAACAAGCGGAAGTGAGCCCTTTGCCGGATCAAAATTCACCGTTTTTCAGTTCGATTTTACAAACAGAAAATAACCATCTCTACGCTTACGCCGTTAACGGCCGCTATTTATTAAAGTACGACCTTGGCGATTTGGCCACGCCGATATTGGTTTCTAAAATCAAAGACAATTCCTGGGATTGGTTTTTACAACTGCGCAAAACGGGTAACAATATTGTTACCATTGGCACTAAGAGTATAAAAATTTGGAATAATAATTTAGACGTTATCAATGAATTTAAAAAAAGCGACAAGGAAAATAAAGAAATTTATTTTAGTTCTGACAGTCGTTTAATGTTTGAAGTTAACACCGATTATCAAGGCGATAAGGAAAATGATTTCCTGAATATCATTGACGGACAAACCAGACAGATAATAATGAATCCGCAAATCGTAATCAATAACGATAATTACCGCAGCGTTTATTACGATACAATTAATAGTTTGGCTTATGTCGCAGGCGACCGGGTTTTAAAACAGATTAATTTGGCGACGCAGGAAATAAAAGATTTTAAACACATAGCCGAATTCGGTTATGATACGGCCGGTGTGTCCGGTAAAGACCATTTTTATTTTTCCGACGGCATCGGTGTTGTTAAAATCAGCCACGAATTAAAACCGTTAAAATGGGTTTTTAGCAAGGATCTGAAAATAGCGGACAGTTGGGCGATGCGTTTAGCCGTAGTGGAACAAAACGGCCGGGAGAAGGTCGTAGTTTTTAATAATTCCAATATCGCTATTTTGGACGAAAATTTAAAGTTAGTCGCCTCTTATCTCGCGACGGAAAAAAATGACGCGCCGGCGCCGGCAATAGAACCGCTGTCGTTAGCGTTGGATTATAACCGCGCGCCACGGCTCGCCCGCATAAATTTAAGTGGTACCGGATTTGGTACGAACGAATATCTGGAAATCGGATTTATTAAAAATAACGATACCATCGGCGAGGTTATCAAAACGCAAGCTGACGGCAACGGCCGATTTAACGTTTCGTTAGTCGTGCCAAATACTTTGCCTAGCCACCTGGCTTATACTGCGAAATATCCCTTGCCGCTTGATATCAAAGCCACCGGTTTAGTCTCGGGGTCGCATTATAGTATTGGTTTTACCATTGAATAAGGCACATAACATAAAAAAATAATTAGTAGAGAATATCCCGCTAAAACGGGGTATTTTTATTTTTTGCTAAAATTGACAAAAGTATATAAATATGCTAATATTTGGGGTTATTTTTCTATCTAGAAAAATGGCGGTTTTTGAACTTTAACAATTAAATAAAAAATATTGAAAGATAAGGACGGATTACGACAATGAGAAAACAATGGTTTAAAGTGTTTATATTCTTTGCGATTACAGTCGTAATGCTTTACGGAAATTTAATCGTAAAGCGAGGCGGAATTTTGGATGATGCGATTCTCAATCATCAAGATCCATATTTTATTATGGATCAGAAAGTAAAAAAATTAATTCCGGAAGGATTAAAAACTGGCGAACAAGTGGCATTTGTAATTCCATTTGGTCACAAAATGACAAAAGAAAATTTAACTTTTGTTAAAAAAGTGACTGAGCGGACAAAAGCCGCTTTACCGGACGTTGGCGTTTTGAGTCTGTCAACCGCGGCGCATTATCAGGATGTTAACGGTGAGTTAAAAAGCGAACCGTACATTACTGATGAAACGCTATCTGACCCGCAACTTGATCTTGCCGCTTGGAAAGAAGCGGTCAAACAAGATGCGGGAGTTTACGGATTGCTCATCGGTCGGAATTTTGACTACGCGCAAGTAGTTTTATTTCTGCCGGTTGGGTTTGACGAAGACAAAATTTTTTGGCAAATCGTCGAATTGCTGGAAGGTCGTTCAATTTCCAAAATTGAACGCTACTTCAAGAGCAATATTTATCCGTCCGGAGATTTCGCGGAGATTTTACCCGCCGGCTGGGTTATCGGGCGAGGGCTGACCGACGCCGCTCTGTTGGGAGAAGTTTTAAAACTTTCCACCATCGGACTATTTTTGACCGGAGTATTATTTTTTATTCAACTCCGATCATTGCGGCAGGCGCTAATCGCGACATCAGTCGTCGCTTTGAGTTTTTTATGGACTCGGGGCGCTATCGGTCTGATGCAAATAACCGGAATTGACGTGTACGAGCGGGTTTATATTCTGCTCGTATTCACGGCGCAGATTGTGGCCGGCATTTCTTTTGCCGAACACAAGTTTGCCCACTATCAAAAGATGCGGACAGCTTTCCCCAACGCCTCAAGAGCGGAAGTCTGGGGAAAGACAAAAACTGTGCACGAAATGATTTCGGTCACGGCGATTATCGCCATTCTAAATTTTGCCACGCTGTATCAAATCGGCGTGCGCGGAATTATGGAAGTGGGCCTGTTATCCGCACTCGGTATTGTTTTTCTGCTCGCGTTCACATTTTGGCTTTTGCCCGCCTTGCATATTATCATCGGCGGGGAAGCTAAAATAGGAAAATGCTCCTGCCTGTCAGTTTGGTGGGATGCGCTGCTTGGTAAAATAATTAGCGGAATTTGTCGGCTGTTAAACTTGCGGGATGAACAAACGTTCAATCCGCGTAAACGCGGCTGGCAAGCTATAGCTGTAATTATTGTTTTTGCGGTTATAGCTACATCGTTAATTTTTTCCGGCGGTTTAATCATTCGGACCAAGCCGCTGGAATATATCCATGGCACAACCGTTTACCAGGCGAGTGAGTTTTTGCAAACGTCTGGCCGTTACGGTTTTGATCGTATTTCGTTTTTAGTGCGGTCAAAAAAAACAACAAATAATTTCACGCCGGAATTTATCGCGGAAGCAGACAGGTTTCAAAAAGAATTACAAAAACTGCCGAATTTCCGCGAGGTTAATTCCGTATTGGATACAACAAGTATTGTTGCGCGCGAATCGTATCATCACCAGTTGCAGACAACGCAAGAAGTTCATGATGCGTTGCAATTGATTGAGTGGGATTTAGATCCACTCATTAAGGAACAACTGTGGTACGATGGCGGACTCGTGATGTTCGCCTCAACCAATACCATGGATGACAGTAATTCTATGGGTGAGTCGTGCGATGCGATTATCCGACTGACTGATAAATTTCCTAATTTGGAAATTTTGCCGTTTGGCAAGGTGCCAGCTTATCCGCGCGCGGATAAATATATCCGCGAAGGTAAACCGATAAACCTGCTCACGTCACAGTGGCTGGTTATGTTGGTTTATGTTTTATGGGTTGGTTGGCGAAATCGTGGCAATGTTGCGGTAAGATTGGGCGCGTGGAAAACGGGCATTGTCATGAGCACTCCGTTTATCTTCGCGACCAGTGCTATCGCAATTGTGATGATTATTTGTCGAGTACCGCTGGACCAGGCGACTGCCTGCATCACGGCGTTCGCAATTAATGCTGCATCCGACTTTGGTTTATATCCAATGGACGAATGCAGAAAATTATTGCAAAAAGGATTAAAAATCAAAGAAGCGTTGCGCAAAGCGCTGGGAGAAAAAGGAAAGATTGTTTTAACCGACATCTTTCTTAATTGCTTGTGTTTTGCGCCGTTAATGCTGTCATCTTTTATTCCGGTTCAGCGATTAGGCTGGGTAATGATAGTAATGCTTTTAGCCTGCGGCTTTGGCAGTTTGGTTTTAATGCCGGCACTGTTGCCGTGGTGCGTAAGACCTCACCCTAACCCTCTCCTTAATAAAGAGAGGTAACTATGAAAGAAAAAAAGGAGAAATCATGAAGCAACTCGCTTTAATTATCGTTATATTTGCCATCGGGATTCCTTGCCAGGCAGAAATGTCCGGTCAAGAAGTTATCACCAAATGTTTCGCGCTTTATCGGCAAACACCGAGCGAGTGTGAGCGAACGGAAGTTACAATTACTCCGGACGGCGGCAAGCCGACGGGAAAAGCTTTCACTCGCTGGATTATGTTTAACCCAGCTGGTGAAGATAAGGTTGTCGTTAAATTTAACGAGCCGGCCATGGATAAGGGTTTGGGCTTATTGATTTGGCGACATGCGGACGAAGACGAACAATGGCTGAAAATGCCATCGTTTGATAAAACGCGAAAGATCGCCGTTGCCGACCAAAGTAAATATTTTGGCGGGACGGACGTTACTTTTGAAGACGCCCGCCAACTGATCGGCGAGCGGACGCAAGATTTTAATTATAAAATTTTGTCGTCCGATAGTGCCGGTTGGAAAATTGAAGCTTTGCCAAAAGCTGGGACGAAAACCGGATACGGCAAACGGATATTTTTTGTCCGGTCGGATTTTGCCTGCACCGCGATTGAATATTATGATAGTCGCGGCGAGCTGCTAAAAAAGCAGGGGAATAGCGAAATTAAAATGCAGGCGAGCGGGATGTGGCGGACGGACAAAGTCATCATCGTTAATCGTACGCTTAAACGGACGACAGAATTGACAGTAACGGCACGGGAATTTGGGAGCGTGGATGAAAGCACATTCACGCAAAACTTTCTACTGCGAAAGGATTAAAACTCATGAAAAAAATTCTCGGAATATTTTTGTTGTTTTGTTTTTTCGCGCCGCTTACTTTTAGTAATGAACTAAAATTCAGCGGAGAATTACGAACTTTCGGCGCGGCTTATTTTAACGATAAAGCCGGCGCGGAAGATTTATTCGGCGAGATTCGTTTTTTGCCCGAGATGGCTTGGCAGGCAAATGATAATTTTTCTTTTTACGTTCAAGGTGATTTTCGCCTGGACAGTAAAGATTACGCGAGTGGCATTCTTGACGGCGTTGAAGATAATGGCCGTTGGATTGCCAATTTTCGCCAAGCCTATGCGGAGTATAATAAAGATTTATTTAGACTTCGCGTAGGAAAACAAATTTTTGACTGGTCCGTTTGCGACACAGTCTCACCGTCCGACAACATTTGTCCGAGAGATTGGATGGATGTTGTGAAATGGGAGCGCGTTGGCGTACCGGCAATTGATTTACGGTACGGTGATGCGACCTTTTGGGAATTTGTTTATATCCCATGGTCTACGTCGTCCAAACTTCCGGCCGGCCGTTGGAAGTATGATTTGCCGACAGGATTAATTTCCGGCGGCGTTGATGGACCGGATAACGACTACGACCAGTTCGCTCTGCGAGCCGGTACGAATATTTCCGGTTGGGACTTGGGAGCAAGCTACTATCACGGTTTCTCCTATAATCCCGCGATTAAAATTCAGTCGCCGAATATAGTTATCCCGACTTACACCCGCGAAGATGTAATTTCGTTTTCGGCGGTAGGTGAAGTCGGAGCCGGAGTTATGCTTCGCGCTGAAGCCGGTTATTTTAACCAGCGCGGCGACGATGATTTTTTGCAGTTCGTCGTCGGCGCTGAGAGAAGCTGGAACGATCTGTTCCGGCCGACCGATGAATTGTTCGTCCTCATTCAGTATGTGGACGAGATAGAGACAAACAATAAAAATCTGGCGGCAAAAATTTATGATGTTCGTCGAGCGTTTAATCGTTCATTGATGGCGCGTGTACAATATGCTTTTGACGATACGCGCCAGTGGAATTTAAAATTTGAAGGTAGCTATAACTTTGAAAAAGGGGATAGCTACATTCAGCCGTCAGTTTCTTGGCGGAAGAATAACTTTGAACTGGAAGCCGGCGTTGGTTTTGCCTTCGGTTCCAAAAATACTTTTTGGGGCGGTTGGGAAGCTAACGATCGCGCATTCTTGCAATGCAGCTACCATTTTTAATGGTAGCAATATAATTGATCTTTTTAAGGGTTAACATAAATGTTAGCCCTTTTTATTTTGGTAAAAATATTAGCTTGACAATTATTATTTTGTAGTATAGATTATATTATCGGTCTTTCATAATCTATAAGCAAAGGAGATTCGTCATGAACAATGGCAGAACGGCAATATTTATTTCCCTGTTTTTTTTGAACTGCTTGTTGAACAGCGCGGTGGCCGTAGATACTAAATATTGGTATACGCCTACTCCGACATCAACCCCGACTTTAAAACCAACGCCAGTACCTGTGGCGATTGATTTATCAAAAGCGGCTGTTGGCGCTCCTAATGGATTTAATCTTGGCAGTCATAATGTCTTAAATGCCGGTGAAATGGAAATTATCTTACTCCCGGGACAAGGGCTTACTGTTTTAGGAAATTCTTGCGCTGTGATGGAAGGCTATGATGTTTATGTCAGCGCTTGGGTTCAGACTTCCGCTGTTGACGTGCAAATCGCGATCGCAATTTTTGAAGGCGATCAATTAAATTTGGATGGCTCGTCGGTGTTAAATGTGCGTATGAATGGCAATAGTTTTTTATCCGGTCATCGTTTGTTCGCCGTTCTTGAGCCGGAAAAAAAGTTTGTTACTCCGCTTTTTCAAGTCACATCTTTGACAAAAGAAATAAAAATAAAAGTTAAAGATGTTAAAGTTGCTTTTATCGCCAAAGTTTTTAGCGATGATCGCAAACAGCCGACCCCGACGCCGACTCATACCAATACGCCAACGGCAACTTTTACAAAGACACTAACCCCGACTAAAACTCCAACCAAAACTCAGACGCCGACCAAAACGTCTACTTGCACAAAGACGCCGACCTTTACCGTGACGCCCACTTTTACCAAAACCCCGACATTTACGAAGACCCCGACGATGACATCAACTATAACTCCGACACCAACGGTGACGCCAACACAGAAGCCGGTTACCATAAAATTTTTATCTATGCCAAAGTATGGTCATTATGGGGATTTAACCGGTGTCGTCCAAGAACTAAATAACCCCGCGGACTATAAGGTGGCGGTTTATATTAAAGTTGAAGGAGGCTGGTGGACAAAGCCATATTTTAGTTATCCCGCTGTTGAAATTGAGGCAAACGGATCTTGGGTTGCCGATGTCGCGACATTTCCCAGTGATGTCTGGGCGACCGATTTTGCCGTCTTTGTAATCCCAAAAGATTTAGTTCCACCCAGCGCATCTCATAATATAGATTTGCCTAGCATACCGCAAAGCATCGCTCAGGCACAGATTAGCAGGAAAACAAATTGAACTTTTTAATTTTTGTAAACATTCGCGCCGCGCATTTTTTTGCCGCGGCGTTTTTTTTAATTTATTAATTTAGCGTACAATGTTGACTATTTCCTCAATCAGGTATAATTTTAAGATAGAAATAATTATTAAAAAATCAGCTATGTTTTCAAAAAGAATCACAATTTTAACTTTAATTTTAATCGCGCTCGCCACGGTTGTTTCCGGCTGTTCATTGAAGTTTTGGCAGAAGCCAATAGATAAATCGGCGGTACAAAATGAAACTGAGCAGACAAATAATAATCAGTTGCAAGGACAGGTGGCGACAACGACGGAAAATGTCGTGACGACTACCGCTGAAAATAGCGAAAGTATTTTAAAAAAAATAGGCGAGGATGAAAACGGCTGGAACACTTATCAGAGCGAGGAATATGGGTTTGAGGTAAAAGCGCCACAAGAGTGGAGTGATAATAACGGTTTTACCCCCCCTTTATTTTTAAGTATTATAAAATACGAAAATTTACGAGATGCACAAAAACCTGGGGAAATATCAACTTTTACGAGAGATGAGTTTACTAAATATAAAGAAGAGATAAATCAAGGCAAAATACACGACGTTATTCATTTAGTTGATAGAAATGCTGTTTTATATAATTTATTTTCTATTCAATCTGGTACATTCAGCAGAATACTTCAATTTTTTAATAACGATGGTTTAATAGAATTGTCTGTAGATTTTTCAGATAAATTTCACGCCAGCAATGAAAAAGAAGCAAGTATTTTTAAAGAAAAATTAGATAAAAAAAATGTTGATGCTAAAACATTAAGCGTTATAAATGGATTTGATAAGGTGGTGTCTTCCATTAAATTTATAAGATAATATTGAAATATTAACGTAAAAAAGATGGAGAGAAGATGAAACGAAATGTTCTTTATTTTTGTTCTTTTAAAATTTAAAATTGTCAGAAATTCAGAAATATTGAAAATCTGATTGTTCAAATCAAAACTATGCGAAAGGAATATGGAAATGAGAATAATGGTAAAAGTAAAAAGTTACAATATTGACCAATTTATACTATACTGATAGGGTAAATTGATTAGTATTTTAACTACAAAACTATGAAAAAATCAGTCATCATTAGCGTCGTAACTGTTATCATTCTCGCCCTTATCGGCGGAGGAGTGTTTTGGTATTTAAAACAGGGAAAACAGGCGGTTGATACGCTGGTGACGGAGAATGAGCCGGAGCAGAATGCGAATTCTACGACGGAAGATGTTGACACTTCGGATTGGCTCACTTATAAGAATGAGGAGTATGGGTTTGAGGCGAGGTATCCGAAGAATTTTCAAGTTCAAAAGTTGCTAGGAGAATATTATAAAGATCAAGAGTATCCTTATATAGGTACTAATATCACTAATCCAAATACAGATTTAGGCACATACAAAGAAATGAATGTTTATATTTACGACCAAGGAGTAGTATTTATTGGCAACGATCTCTCCGATTCAATTGCCTTTGAATTTGCGCCAATAAAGAGTTTTGAAGAATTGCAAAAAAGTAATGATTTTTTTCAGGGTAATTTCGAAACTGTCAATGGCACGAAATTTTTAAAGATTATTGATAAAAAGACACATGGCGGTGAAGCAATATACTACATAGCTCAAAATAAATATAACAGTAAGTTTATTCCATTCAGTACATATTTAGGGGGCATTGATAATACAGTAGATAATCAAAAAAAACAGCTTATTCATAATATAATATCTACGGTAAAATTTACTAAATAATTTTTTAAATTTCATTTTTGCAGGTAATTTATTTTATTACCCGCAGAGGTGAATTTTGAGATAATCAGAATTCAGATTATTGATCTTTAACAATCGAATCGAAAGGCAGGATGAAAAAGATGAATCGCAAGATAATTGTTGTATTAGTTGCATTACTTAGTGCAGTTATCGGGAACGAAGGCCAAACAAAGCCATCATGGAAGATACCACTAGAAGGTGGCTATCGCTACATTGTCACTGTGGAATATGGAGGCGCTTTTTATAAAGGAGGAAATGATGAGTATCATACCGACACCAACAACGGTTATTACGCACTTGACTTTTCTATCACATCAGATATTGCTAATCCAAAAGTCGTAGCGCCGGAAGCAGGTACGGTTACGGAAATATTAAGTAATCCAAGTGTTGGATTAGGTTATGGAGTTAAACTTGATCATGGCGATGGATACACTTCTGAAACCGGACATTACGCAGATATGCCATATGTCAAAGTTGGCGACCATATTAATCAAGGTCAACCGCTTGGCATTATGGGATCAACGGGAAAATCAACAGGTAAACATACGCATTTTCGAGTTCTCTATAATGGAAAATGCCATAGCGCTATTTTAGAATCAAAGCCAGAGCCATTGTCGGGTTATACGGGAGATAGTTTAAAGGCAGGAAAAATAGTAATGTCTGACAATTATTTTTCAGTCGGCAAATATCCCGACAGCACTCTCTCCCAGCCCATCCTTACTCGCTACCAGCAAGCTACCAACGAAGGCCACCCGCTCGGCAGCCCCCGCGATAACGGCGGCGGAGTGTATGTCCATAATTGGAATGGTGTTGTCTTGCAAGATTTCTACGGCACTAGCACCGGATTTTATCACGGCTGTACTTCCATAATCGTCGGTCCGGACGGAAATAGCGCCTATCTATTAAAAGAGGGATTCTGGGATTATTATATGAATAATAACGGTCCCACTACTCTCGGCGCTCCGTTCACGGAAGAAATCGCAAGCCATTACGCCAACAGTCCGTTTGTCCAAGCTGGCGACTATGTTCAACCAAATAACAAGATTGTCGTGCAGAAGTTCAGGCAAACAGGAACAGAAGAGCGCCGGACGCTCGTGTTCAACAAAAGCACGAACGCGGCTGCCACTCATTTCGCGGTCGGAGAATTCAGCATCGGCTCGGACCGTTCGGAAAATAATGTGCAGTGGTATGTGACCGTTGATTCTGATCCCACTCACGACATTCCGTGGCCGAAAGCCGGAATAGTAACTCCAACCGGCAAATGGTTTGCTAAAGCTATTATCGGCGAACAAAGATATAACTTCGTTCGACATAATAACAACGGCAGTCGAATGGGGGGTCAAGGATTTACCGCGGCGATTACCGAGGGCAATGAGCAAAGTGCGGAACCAAGTGGTAGCCCAACATCACCTCCTATTATTTTTCCACCACCCTCCAACCCCCCAATCATCAATCCGCCCTCCAACCCCGTAGCAACCAATACGTTCACGCCAACCAACACTCCAACCAATACTCCCACCCTCGCCATTCCCGGCGTTATTTTCTTCACTGATTTTGAAACAGCCAATCCATTCGTTGAAGAAGATCACTGGGATATGAGCGGCGGACCGTATAAAACCGGTTCGGCTGAGTTGAAAGTTATGGACGGCGCCGGTATGAACAACAGCCGCGGTTTGGTTTTAATTAATAACGGCGCGCGATCAAATTACAATGTGCAAATAAAGACAATCGGCAACACGCACATTGTTAACGGGAGTAAATATGAAGTCGGTTTTGACGCCCGCGTTGATAATAGTGGGCACACGTTTGTTCAATTCTGTCGCGAAATTGGCCCGTGGACTTCATACGGCGGCAATCAATATTTTATCCTAACCCAAAATTGGCAAAAACATTCCTACCAGTTTGTTGCCGTAAATAATCCCGAAGCCGAACCAGCGTTAAACCGTTTCACATTCATGTGGGGCGATTGCCTAGGCAGTCTCTATCTGGATAATATTACGGTGAAAGAGGTAAAGGATGTTGCGCCAACGGCGACACCGACCATTACCTCAACACCAATTCCGATTGCGACAAACCCGCCGGCTGCGCCGACATTAACGCCAACCCCGACGGTTACTCCCGTTGCCGTTCAACCCTATACTTTTACCAACGCGTGGACCGGCGACGGATTCACCGCCGGAACGGAACAATGGAGTCTGGTTCCCGTTAACCCTCGTTCGGAATTTGAAACGGGAGAAAAAGTAGTCGGACTGTTTGAACTGCGCGATTTGTATAAAACATTTCGCTATGTTTGGGAAATTTGGCGGAACGGGATTAAAGAGTACGAGCAGGTTGAAAGTTGGAAAGACGTCAACGGTTACTGGTCTCACAGCTATTGTCTTCCCACGTATAAAAACGCCATGCCCGGCGATGGTGAATTTAAATTATTTATTGATACCGGCGATGGTCCGAAATATGTAGCAAGCGTTAAATTTAAAGTAAAATCGCTTGCCTATACCTCATTGTTAATGAACGGCGATTTTGAAAGCGTTACCGGAACCGCCGGCTGGGAATTTGCATTGGACAAAGCCGGAGCGCAAGCGATTAGACAAGTTGTTCAAGGGTATAGCGGCAACGGTATTGTCGTTGATAACCAAAAACAACTGGCCGAAGAATGGGGAGTGCAACTGCGCCAAATCGGAACGGATATTAATTTAGGCGACCGGTTGCTTTTTTCCGCCAAAATGAAAGCCGAGAACGCGCCCGCGCCGGTATATTTTGCCGTCGGCCGTAACGTCAGTCCTTACGATAGTTTTGGCGCGTATCAATCAGTCAAAGTTAATTCAACTTGGCAGGAGTATTCCTTTACCTTTTTCGTTAAAAGCAGCAGTCATCCGGAGTTGGGAATTAAGGATGTCCGAGTCGGTCTGTACTTTGGCCAAACACAGGGAAAGGTATGGGTAGACGATGTTAAATTGGAGAAATATTGAACACGGAACAAAGATAGAAATTACTTTTTTACATTTTGTTTTTCCTTAGGGCAGACTACTTTCGTAGACTGCCTTTGTTTTTTTGGGGAGTTAATGAGTTTATTATTATGATATAAAAAAGAGCTAGTTTTTGTGTTTATTTATCTATAATAGTTATTATTTTCTCTATTTTTAGCCATTTTTAGGCGGGGTATTGACAAAATTTTTAAATCTGATACAATATAGTCAAGTAAATAAGTTGCTTTTATATATATAAAATATTGTTCTTTAAGGGACGACCTGTAGCGAACAGGGTCCGTGCGGTTCACCGCTACAAAGGCTGGCTAAGCTGGCAAGTTCGCTTTCTACTTAATATAAGCTGTTTTTCCTCGGAAAAACAGCTTTTTTCTTTTATTGACAAAATTATAATTTTGGTATATACTAATATGAAAAATTGATCATTAAAATTACAAAGGAAAAGGCAGGTGATAGCGATGTCTCGCCGCAAAAAAAACACAGAATATAAAACGCAGTCAGCGTTAAAAAGTTTGGTAATTGATAACAATTTTTTAGAAATTGTGCCTCCGATTTATGAGCCGGAGACATACAAGCTGATTCGTGACGTGCCGGAAATTAAACAATTTTGTGAAAATTTTTGGCAATGGAATGAACATGTTCCTTGGTTGGTTTATCCCGACTCTCAACCGCATAAGGAATTGATGAATAAGTTAACCCATTTTATGCGGAAAAGAGTTGGCAAATCTTGTATTGATCTTGGTTGCGGTAATGGAGAATTTTTAGAGTTTTTATTGCAACTTGGGGAATGCACAATTGAGCAATATTTTGGCGTTGATTTGGATTGGCAAACATTAGCTGCTATCCCGAGAAAATTAAAAAATACTGCTTATTGCGGCAAAAAAGTTTATCTTATTCATATGGCCGCAATGTTTAAACTCCCATTGCGTGACAATAGTGTTTGTTCCGCCGTTTCCAGCCTTGGCGCCTTAATGTATATTTGGAAATGGCACGATCAGAACGGTAAATTAGTAGCCAGCGGTCGCGATGCTTTAAAATTAGGATTAAAAGATGTGCATCGCATCATAAAGCCTGGCGGGTATCTTGGTATTTCAGCACCCTTGCCGCATCCAAACTGGCGAGCAATAAGAAATGAAGCGCTCAGACATATTATTTTTCATAAGTTTTCTTTGAAAAAAATATGGAAAGCAATATACCACGGGACAAAAGCCGTAAAATACTCTGAGTTCATGAATGGACTGGAAGGAGAAGGTAAGGCACATTATCTATCTCCGGAAGAATGGAAAGAGTATTTGAAAGAAGCGGGTTTCAAAATTGAAGAAATCGTTGATGATTGTTACGCTGGACAAGGCGTTATTATCATTGCCAGAAAGGAAGACCCATCATGAAAATTAAAGAAAAAGTAGATGTGGAAGAAATTGTTGTTTTTTTGGGTTTATCTGTACCGCCGGCAATTGTACAGCATGAGTTTAAAAAAGTAACGTATCTTGAAGAGCAGGAACCGCGTGATTTATTACCAGAAAAAGGCCCGTTTCTTTTCTTCGCTGAACGCCCCATAATTATCTTAGAGAACTCTGAAACTACAATTATTCTAGCTAGTATGAATGTGAAGCCAGAGTTTTGTGAAGGACATTTTGAAAAAATGGATAATTATGAATCTCGCCCCAATCTGCCGCTATATTTTATAGGTGGTGCCGCCGGACAATTATGTGCAATTTTTACTGCCGTAGCGAAGAGCGATCCGCGATACATGCCTCTTGCTACTGATGGTAGCGCAAAAAGCTTAGGAGACGATTTAATTGATTTGGGTTCGCAACTTCTTTTTATTGTTTCATTAGTTGAACGAAGCAAGAGGGGGTTTGAATTCAAGTACGAGGTTTGTAAAGACAATCACAGAGTAGCCTCAGGCGCAGTTTCCTCAATAGCTGTCCCTAAATCAATAGTTGTGAAGAAGCATGTAAAATAAAACATCTTGTAATGTGCTCTTAGATTTTTTTTTCAGTTGTGTTATACTGATAATAATCTAAGAGCTTTTTATTTTATGGAAATAAAAGAAGTTTTACTTATTGGAATATGTTTTCTCAACTTAAGTTTGGGGATTTTAATTTATTGGAATAACAGGAAAAACTTAACCAATATATTTTTTGGTTTGTTAGCACTTTCTTTATCGCTTTGGTCTTTTGGCATGTTTATGTATGCAAAAAATCAAATCGATTACGATACAATTTTATTATGGTCTAGAATCCTATATTTAGCAGGCGTTAGTGTGCCTGTTTTTTTTGTTTTTTTTAGCTATTCATTTCCTGACGGTTACTTTAAATCAAGAAGACTAGTTAGCGTCGCCTATTTTTTTATTTTTATAATCTTAGGAGCATTAATTTTATTCACTCCATATATTATAAATGATCTTTCTGTAAAGCTTAATCAACGAATTATTATTCATGGAAATCTATACCCATTTTATTTCATTTTCTTTTTTGGTGGAATGATATGGGCATTTTTAATATTGTTAAAAAAATATTATTTATCGCAAGGAATGATTAAAAGTCAATTACGTTTCATGCTTACGGGCACTATTATTCCTACGATTTTTGCTGGTGTTATTAATATGGTTTTGCCGGCTTTTCAAATTTTTTATTATGCGTGGACCGGTCCGATTTTTTTGTTAGTTATGGTTATTTTTATCGGATATGCAATTATGAAGGTTAGACTTATGGATGTTAAATTGATAGCGACTCAAATTTTCACAGCAGCAATTACGTTATTTACTTTGGTTGAAATTTTTTCAGCCCGAACTCAAGTAGAAATAATTGTAAGGATATTTATTTTTAGTTTAACTTTAATTTTTTCAGCCCTGCTTATACGGTCTATTTTAAAAGAGGTCCGTCGCCGCGAAGAAATAGAAAATTTGGCAAATAAACTCGCGCAAGTTAACAAGCGCTATGAAAAAATCAATAAGCAACTGCAAAAAGCCAACATTGAATTAAAGAATTTGGACGAGGCGAAATCAACCTTTATCTCCATCGCGAGCCATCAGCTCCGCACGCCGCTGACCGCGATAAAAGGCTACGGTTCAATGCTTTTGGACGGCGATTTCGGCGAAATAACCAACCCCAAACAGCGGGAAGGAATCAGAATTATGTTTGTCTCCGGCAACCGGCTGATAAATTTGGTGGAGAATTTATTGAACATTTCCCGCATTGAATCCGGCCGGTTGCAGTTTAAATTTGAACCGAAACAGTTGCGCGACCTGGCGCACGATGCTTGCGAAACTTTGCACCAGACCGCCGAAGGACAAAAATTATATTTAAACTTTATTGAACCGCCCAAACCTCTGCCGCTCGTAATGATGGATGAAGAAAAAATCCGGCAAGTGGTGTTGAATTTTATAGACAACGCGATTAAGTATACCCAGACCGGCGGTATTACCGTCAGCGTAAATCAAGAGGGGGAAAATATAGTGTGCCGCGTGCAGGATACCGGTATGGGCGTTTCCAAAGACGACCAGGAAAAATTATTTAAAAAATTCTCCCGCGGCACCGGTTCGTTTTTGGTCAATACCGAAGGCATGGGTCTCGGGCTTTATGTCGCCGATATGATGGTCGCGGCGCATAAAGGGAAAGTTTGGATTGAGTCGGAAGGCGCGGGCAAGGGATCAAAATTTTGTTTCAGCCTGCCGGCAGCCGAGTCGGAAGCGGGAAAAAAATTAATTGAAGAAAATAAACAGGCGGAAGAAAAGAGAGAAAAAGAGAAAA
>Ga0172379_10005208_pt1 | contig 18358 bp, 14 predicted proteins | sample GrowelOW334metaG_FD_119756 | JGI IMG/M metagenome (GOLD analysis project Ga0172379, IMG submission 119756) | Groundwater microbial communities from an aquifer near a municipal landfill in Southern Ontario, Canada - Groundwater well OW334 metaG | ecosystem: Environmental > Aquatic > Deep...
GTCTTTGAAGACCAAAAGAGTCGGGATCGATACGATATTGTGCTGCGCGGCAAGCTCGTTTTCCTGATCGACGTTCACCTTGCCGACTTTCAGGCGACCCGCGAAATCAGTGGCGAGCTGGTCGATTGTAGGCGCGATCATCTTGCACGGCATGCACCATTCCGCCCAAAAATCCACGAGGACCGGAATGGAAGATTTGATAACTTCCGTTTCGAAGTTGGCTGACGTTAAGTTGATTTCTGCGCTCATATCGAACTCCTTAGTCGCTAAACGTGGTTTCCGTAAACGATCCCCTCATATTACACGACCATCCCTGAAAAGGCGAGCCCAAAACCCCGCGCCTAAATAAGGTGGCACGCCGCCCACGGTCGGGGTGGCACGCGCCCATGGATGGGCGCGCAGTCCAATGCGCAGAATCGCTACCGCGATTCTGCGGTGGCATGGACGCCACTTGTTCCCAGGGGGGCTAATCGCGTATGATAGCGCATGAATTCCATTGAAATACTCGCTCCCGTCGGATCGACCGAGGCCTTGGATGCCGCGGTCGGTGAAGGCGCCGATGCGGTCTATCTAGGCTTGAAAACCTTCAACGCACGCTTGCGGACCGCGAATTTCGCGTACTCCCAGTTTGAAGCGGCCGTCAAATCGCTTCACCGAATGAAGCGCAGACTATACGTCACCGTAAACACTGTATTCGAGCAGCGCGAAAGCGACCGCATGTATCAGTTCCTGAAGTATCTGGCTACGGTAGGTCCGGACGGTATCATCGTTCAGGATTTCGGCGTGGCGCGTATGGTTCACGACAACTTTCCCAGCCTCAGGCTGCATGCTTCCACACAGATGAACGTCGCCTCCGCAAGGGGTGTCAACCAGCTCTCCAAGTTCGGCTTCAACCGCGTCGTACTTTCCCGAGAGCTCGACCTGGACGAGATCCGCGCCATTCGCGCGAGTACCAACTCCGAACTTGAGGTGTTCGTTCATGGAGCGCTCTGCGTCAGCGCTTCCGGCCTTTGCCTCTTTTCCAGCTACCTCGGCGGAAAATCCGCCAACCGCGGCATGTGCACCCAGGCGTGCAGACGCCGCTACCGGATGGGGAAAGCGGAGGATGCTATAGGTTCAATCGACGACGATAATGGTGAAGACACCGCGGGACAACCGAGGGACGCGTCGAGCGGGTACTTCTTCAGCCCTTCCGATCTGCAGTTGCTTGATAAGGTTCCCGAACTCGCGGACGCGGGCGTGTCGTCCCTCAAAATTGAGGGACGAATGAAAAGCGCCGAATACGTGGGCATCGTCGTTTCCGCGTACCGGCACTTGGTCGATAACCTGGACGGTGATCGGGAAAAGGCCATCTCCGAGGCGAGCGCCATTTTACGGAACGACTTCGCCCGCGCGAAGACGACCTTTTACTACGACGACGCCAAGCCTTCCGCCTGGCTTGATCCGAAACAGGCCGGAGGCACCGGCATCTCAATGGGAACGATCAAAAGGGTGCGAGGCAGCGGCGCCGATGTCCGCGCTTTTGTCGGCGGCGGCGATAGCGACTTCGCGCTCCCTGAGAGCGGCGATTCGGCCCGTTTCCACAAAGCGGACGATACGGACCGGAAATCCCTGAAATTGGTATCGGTCGATGTCGAGTCAAAGGGCGGTTGCTGGATTCCGGTACCGGAAGGTTTCGGTATCGGCGATTCTGTGTATCTCATTCAGACTAAGGCTATGAGCAGGCGTTATGCGCATGTTCTTCCCCACGATTTGGCTCCGTTCCGTCGTATGCCTGGACGCGATACTGCTCCGCCCATCGCGTCTTACCAGTTTGATAAAAACTCTTCCGATGGATTTCCGGACGGTATTTACGTCGCCGTATCCCGAGTTGACGACCTTTACGTTGTGCAATCGCAGCGTCCACTCCGGGTAATTCTTGCCTATACGAAGAAAAGCACAAAACGGCTTCTTGAAGGCGGCGATACGCCTATACCCTTCGGCAAGGGCGAAATCATCATCTCCCTGGATCCGTTTTTTCCTCAACGCGACGAAGAACGCCTTTCGGAAGATATTCCGCTCCTGATCAATGCGGGCTATAAAAACTTCATCGTCAATAATTTAGGGCATTTCGCTTTTTTCCGCGGCACCGAAGCGCGGATCGCGGCGGGGCCGTACCTCTATACTTTCAATCGTTATGCGTACGATTTCGTAAACGAACTCGGTCCCGCGGTTGTCGTGACACCGCTGGAAAACGGGCGCCAGAATCTGGATAGGACGGTCGATCAATACCAACGGAAAGGAACCGTCGTCACGGTTTTCGCGTACCCGGCTCTTTTCCGTATCCGCGCCGACCTTTCTTCCATGTACGATTTCTCGGATTTTACCGATGGGCGCGACGAAACCTTCACGCTTTTATCCTCAAATGAAGGATCGATAGTGGTGCCGGAAAAGCCGTTCTCCATAGTCGATAAAATTCCCTTCCTCAAGGAATCGGGTTTCGGAAAGTTCATCGTCGATTTTTCCGGTCCCGTTCTCAAAAAACGCGATTACAAAGACGTGATGGATGCGGTCAAGTCGGGCAGCCCCTTGCCGAATACCCAGCGCTTCAATTGGAAGGACGGTTTTTACTCTCCTCCCGAAAGCGCCTCCGCCGCCAAATTTGCTCCGCGCGACGCCGGGCCGCGCGGTGTTTCATCCGGTGATGCCCGAAGCAACGTCCCCCGAGGACCGCGCGGTCCTCGCGAAAGACGTTCCTAAGCGGTCTGTTTCTAAAAGACAGGTTCCGCTTCAAGCGCCTTGGCCGCTTTGCTTTGCGTTTTATCTTTTTCGTCGTCGTCGTTCTTGTTGAATTCAGGGCGGAATTCAACATGTTCGGCGACGATCACTACGCGTGAATGATTTTTACCGTCGTCGCCGGTCCAGCGATCCTGTTTGAGCCTACCGACGACACGTACTCCACGGCCTTTCTTGCATTGGTTACCGCAATTCTCCGCGAGCCGTGCCCACGTTTCAACATCGAAAAAACTTACTTCCTTTTCAAAGCCGTTCTCCTGTTTGAAGAATCGGTTCGACGCGACGGAAAACGTGCAGACCGACGTTCCCTTTGTCGTGGCCTTGGTTAGCGGATCCCTAACGATGTTGCCTTCGATCAAAATTGAATTGAGGGAATTCATAGAACCTCCTAGCGTTTTGCGCGGGTCCGTACGGACCCGTTGTTCTTACCCATAGTTATGGGCGAAACCCGCGTGGCGCTTTATCGGAGCTGGAAAAAAACAGGGACAGGCTACGATTTGATGACGAGGTTGATCATATAGAGCTGAATATACAGTCTGAGAGAATCTCTAGCTTGAATCTTCACCAAGTTTGGACTCTCCGCAAGGGTTCTGGCCAATTCCTCAATACGCTCATTGGTGAACGTTGCGGCTTTCAAGCTGCGCGCGGTGCGGCGGAGGTAGTCTCGGATCAAGGAATTGACGTCCTCGGTAAGGTTTTCTTTCAAATCCGGGTTGATTATGCGATTCCATCGCTCTTCCAGCTCGGAAAGATAGACGTCCAGCGTATAGCCGGTCGGAACCAACTTCTTTTGTGCGGCGAGAGCCGCTTTTTTTAACGCCGCTTTTCGTTCGTTCGCGCTGGATTTTGCGGATTGCGCTTCGTTGCCCTCATCACGAGTCGCGGGTTCTTCGATTCGGAATTGGTTCACAGTAGGAACGCGACGTTGTTGTTTCGGTTTCTTTTGCCCCATCCGCTTGAAGAACGCAATGATGCCCGAAAAAAGCGGAATCGTGTGCCAGAAAGGAAGCAGCATACGTACGTCGGTAAGGAGATCTTTCCGGGAAAGAAGGTAGAGATCGCTTAAAGGGGCGAGGGCACCCTTGTAGAAAAGTCGACTGGCTTCCGGTATACCCGCTTCAGTGCCGTCAAGCTCTTCGTGGACGAGATAGAGGGTTTTTTCCTGGAGTAAAGCGGAAAGCACCGGCGCGAAATTGTCGGTCAGATCGGCGAGTTCGTGGTCAAAGGAGTCATCGTCTTCCATCGACGGGTCGCTGCGAAATTCGGCTTTAAGTTTGAACCAACGCTGAGTGATGGCGGTTTTAACGCGCGGCCGCGCATCCCCCAGGAGTTTGACGCAAAGCGGGAGCAGTTTAGACTTTTTGACGTACCAGCGCTCTTGGTTCAATCCGTGGGTGATGAGCAGATCGGGCAGTTGGTCCAGGCCGGCGGACTGGGTCGTTTTCAATTTGATGAATGTTTCGAGGGCCTCTTGGGAGTATTGCCCGAGGAGAGGAACGCCCTTTGTGTCCGTGAAGCGGATGATGTCGTCGATTGTGAAATAAAAGGGAGCTTTATCCAGCGCAAGGTCCAGATTACGTAGAGCGGTTTCTGCTTCACGTGCTTTTTGAGCCTTCCCCTTGTAATAGTTGTTGAAATACTCGATCAACAGAACCGACTGCATGACCGCGATGTCTTCAGGCAATAAATCGTTTTTTTTGCGAATATCGCCTTTGACCAGGCTTGCGAAATACGCCCAGAAAGGGAAGGAAAAATCCCCGGCCTTCTCCATTTCACTCATTGAATCGAAGGGACGCACAAGGAGCTGGTTGACGGCGTCTTTGAGCATCGATTCCTTGCCCTGGAAGGCGGGAGCGAGTTTATGGAGCACGTACTCTTTGTTATTATGCGATCGGAGGTAATGCCGAGCTTTTAGGAGAGCGAGTTCCAGAATCTTTTTCGGGATCATTCCCGAAAGAAGAATAATCGATCCGGCGCCGTCGGGGAATCCAAGTTTGAGGATAGGCAGCGGCGCTCCCTGCGGTGAGGCCATATAGTTTTCAAGGTCCAGTTCCATGCTGACGTTGCGCAACTGACTGCTGGGAATCACGATTTTTAGACTCGCTTCGTCGGGAAACGGCAGTTCCGTCATTTCTTCAACAGTTTTGAACGCTTGCTGAACAAGGTCTACAAAATACTGGTTGACCGTGACGATCAAGCCTTTTTCATTCGTTGAAAGGGCGCATTTACCCGATTCGGCAATAGTCGGCAGCTCGTTGTGCACTTTGCGGGCGGTATCTTCAGCCCAGGGTGCCAGATCCGGCCGTTCGGCCATATACCGTTTTGCGTATTTATCGAGAAATCCAATAAATGATTCGACGGTGAATGAGGGTGTTCGTGTTCGATTCGCGTAGAAGCGAAGAATTGTATACAGGTCCGCAGCCTGACTCATAGGGTTATAATAACCGTATTCGGGTAAAACGGCAATCAAGTGACGACGAAAGCTGGTCCCCACGCAGGGTTCGGAGATATAATAAGTTTTCGGAGGCCTTTGATGTGTGGAATAGTTGGCTATTGCGGACCAAAAAACGCTACGAATATATTGCTGGACGGTTTGAAGAGACTTGAGTACCGCGGTTACGATTCCGCGGGAATTGCCATACAGCAAGGCGCGTCGTTAGCCGTCGCGAAGCGGACCGGAAAGATTCAGGATTTACGTTCCATAGTACCGGAAGGATTCGCCGGACATTGCGGCATTGGTCATACTCGCTGGGCGACCCATGGCGGCGTCACAGACTTGAATGCGCATCCCCATTGCGACGCGTCCGGAAAGATAGCGATAGTTCATAACGGCATTATTGAAAACTATACGCAGTTAAAGACCCGGCTCTGCGCTGAGGGGTACGTTTTCGTAAGTGAAACCGATAGCGAAGTTCTCTCGCATTTGGTTGCCTATTATTATGAAGGTGATTTGGAGCAGGCCGTTCGCTCTGCCTTGCGCCAGGTCAAAGGCACCTACGGTATCGCGGCGATTCACGCGGACGAAACCGGTCGCATCGTGGGCGCCCGGAATGGATCTCCGCTGGTTGTGGGTGTCGGCGAAGGGGAAATGTTTCTGGCTTCCGACGTCACCGCGATGATCGCGCACACCAAACAAGTTGTGTATATGGAAGACGGCGAAATCGTTTCGATAACGAAAGACAGCTATGTGATGACCGACATCAACGATAAGAAAATTACCAAAAAGATCGATGAGGTGACTTGGGATCTCGATTCCATCGAAAAAGAAGGTTTTGCCTGCTTCATGGAAAAAGAAATCTTTGAGCAGCCGGAAAGTATAGCGCAGACCTTAAGCGGTCGTTTGGACGCTGAGTACGGGACGGGCAAGCTCGGCGGACTCAACATGACCAGCCGGGAACTTCTGGGCGTCAAGCGCGTAAAGATAGTCGCCGCGGGTACCAGTTGGCATTCAGGACTGGTCGGCGCCTATCTTTTGGAATCCGTCGCCCGTATTCCCGCGAGCTGCGAACTTTCCAGCGAACTTCGGTACCGCAATTCGGTGGTCGAACAGGATACTTTGTATTTCGCCGTCACCCAGTCAGGCGAAACGGCCGACACCCTCTACGCGATGCGGGAACTGAAACGCAAAGGCGCGCGGGTCCTCGGAATCTGCAACGTGGTCGGGTCAACCATCGCGCGCGAATCCGACGGCGGCGTCTACACGCACGCGGGTCCGGAAATCGCCGTCGCGTCCACCAAAGCGTTCACGAGCCAGTTAGCGGTTTTTTACACCTTTGCCCTGATCATGGCGCGTATGCGCGATATGTCCGTTTCCGCCGGGCACCGCTACGTAAAAGGTCTCCAAGCAGTACCCGACAACGTACGCGAGGTTCTCAAGCAACGCGATGCCATTCAGGCCATCGCCAAAAAATACAGCCATGTCCGAGATTTCCTATTCCTTGGCCGCGGTCTTGAATATCCGGTGGCGCTAGAAGGCGCGCTTAAACTGAAGGAAATTTCCTACATCCACGCCGAAGGCTACTCGGCGGGTGAGATCAAGCATGGTCCCATCGCGCTGATCAACGAAGATACTCCGACCGTTTTTCTGGTTCCCGATGATTCGCTTCGTGAAAAGGTCCTTTCCAACATGAAGGAGATCAAGGCGCGCCGCGGCCCGGTCATCGCGTTCTGCACCATAGGCGATACTGAAGTCGCCTCCATCGCCGACGACGTCATCTACCTGCCGAAGGTTGACGAGCTGTTCTATCCGTTCATGCTCGTCGTTCCGTTGCAGCTCTTCGCGTATTTCTGCGCTTTGGAACTCGGTCGCGACGTGGATCAGCCCCGTAATTTGGCCAAAAGCGTCACGGTCGAATAAAGGCGCGTAGAGGTGGAAAATCGGAAGCGATTGGGATGGGCGTTCGCTGTGGTGCTGGCCTTCGTGTCGCATCCTTTTTCGGCGTTTGCCCAAAAGGTAGCGCCGAACGCTCCAAAGGTGGAAAATAGGGCGATACTCGATCGCGGGAGCGAATCGATAAAAGGCTTGCCGAACTTTGGGCGCAATTCGTTTCCGGCCCTGTACGGCGAGTACAGGCTTGAACGCGTAGCCGGCGTTACCCTGGAGGTACCGGGGGAGGCGGGGGGGCCGCCGAAGGTCCGCGTCTGGATTACTTCGGAAGCTCTGTTCATATCGGCTGCCGCATGGACGGCGCGGCGTTTGGTCGGCCGGTCCGCGTACTCGGCCGCGTCAACGCCGGGGTCCGAGGGCGCCCGGGAGCGACTGTATCTCTTTGATCGTCCGTTTGTCGCAGAAGGGCAGGGCGCTGTCCCAAAGCTTTGGTCGGTTCTGGTCGCCATTCCCGATGAAGCAGGCGCGAACGCCGCCTACGAGCGCTTCATTTCTCCGTTTTTGGATAAGCTTTCGTATTTTCTGTCCAATGCCCGCGGTCCCACCGACGTCTCGTTTCCCGCGATTGTCGAATGGTGAGATTACAAAACTTGAAAGTTTTGTAATCGATTCGCGTTCTTATTCGATTTTTTCCCGTAAGCCGAAGCCCTCCTCTCCTTGCTCATCTACGATTCCGGCGGGTTCCACGTGAACCATAATGTCGAAAACACCATCTACCTTTTTTTTGATCGCGTTTTCAACCGCGGCGGCAATTTCATGGGCTTCCCGGACAGATAAGTCCGGATCGACTTCAATATCCAAATCGATATCCCAGGCCGAGGCGATGCGCCGCATGCGCGCGCGGTGCGGGTTACCGGCGCCTGGGACGGACCGTACGGCATCGAAGAGTGTTTGATAGAGTTCTCTGTCGGCACTTCCGTCCATCAGTTCCAGATTCGTTTCCATAAAAATGTCGATCGCGGATTTGAGAACCCATACCCCGACGAGTAGGGCTACAATCTTGTCGGCTAGGGGAAGCGAAAGGCCGATTGATAGGCCAAGGCCTATCAAGACTCCTGAAGAGATGACAACATCGCCGCGCATGTTTTTGGCGTTAGCGATCAGCATCTGCGAATCGGCTTTTTTCCCGATCGCGAATTGGCTCCACGCAAGCAGCAATTTTCCCAAAATGGAGATGAAGGTCGCGGCAAGCGCGGCAAAGCCCGGAATTATCGCCGTTTTTTGAGAAAAAAGGCTCGTGACCGCGTTCAAAACCAGCTGACCGCCCGCGAAAAATAGAATGAAGGACAGAACACTGGTCGCGATCGTTTCAGCTCTTCCATGCCCCCAAGGGTGTTCCTCGTCCGCGGGGCGGGCGATGACTGAGGCGACGATAAGCGTCATTGCCGAGATGACGACATCCGTAGAAGAGTCGATACCGTCTCCCACCACAGCCAAGCTGTTCGATGTCAAGCCGACGATTATTTTCAACGCGGCGAGCGCGGCGTTTCCGAAAAGAGCGATGAACGAAGCCGTTCTGATAAGGTTCGTACGATTATCTTTTAGTGACATTCAGTCAGTGTATTCCGTATGTAATGTTAGGTAAATATTACTGTGTCGTGCGAATCGCTATCATGCTCCGCGATCGATTGTTTCCAATACCCGCGTTCCTGCTTTTCAATCTGGATCGTCTCTTGCGGCACAATGTATTTTCGATACACCGCATGTGTATCAGTCCTGAAACGGATGACGCGGCCGCGCTTCCCGCCCAGGTCTTCAGCCGTTAGCTCGATACCCTCGGTTTTTAAGAATTCCCGTATGAACCGTTCGTTGACCTCTCCGACGCACAGAAAGTTGTCGTCGCTGACATCCTTTAAGACCGCTCCGCCGCCGAATGCTTTCGCTTTCAGCCTGCGCCTGTCCGCTCCGAGTCGCAACATATCATTGATGAGCAACTCCATCGCGTGGACTCCGTACCGTCCCGCGTCGGTTATTGCCATCGGCATATTCCGGGAGTAATGGCGGTCCGCCAAAAGGAAGTGGTTCATACCGGAAACATGTGAAACCGGATCGTACAGGCAAGCCGCGACGCAAGAACCCAATAAGGTCGAGATGATGAGTGGGTCTTTTGTAGCGTAGTGATCCCCCGGATGGAGGACGACTTTGCGCAGTTCTTCCGGTACGATCATTTTAGTCCGCGCGCTTTCTCTTCGGCTATCAATTTTTCGTAGGTTTTCTCATCCAAGGGGTAAAACTGGATGAGAACAATGGCGGCGATGAGCACCACGATGGGAAGCGGCCCGATGAGGAGTCTGATCGCGTTTTTCGCGCCGGCGCTCTGAGCCGCGTCGGCGACGTAGCCGCCAAGAGATAGGACCGCGCCGGAGATGAATATCGACAATGATTGCCCGAGTTTGGAAGTGAACGTCCACATGCCGTAGAACGCGCCTTCTTTCCGCTTTCCGGTCATCACGGCGTCGTACTCAATCGTGTCCGGAACCATGGCCCAAGGCGCCACATAGCCGAAACCGATGCCTACGCCGGCGTAGACCATCATCGCCAGGAAGAAATTCGGTCCCAGGATGTGCCCGAGGAAGTAGATGGCGGCACATGCCGAAGCGAGCACGGCGAATGATATCTGGTAGGTGATTTTTTTACCGACTTTCTTGGATACCAGGACCGATATCGGAATGCAGACCATCGCCACCAGGAGAAGGAGAACCATCGCCGGGGTGGTGATCGATTCGTTGCGGTAAATGTACTTGGTATAGTAGACGAGGATCCCCTGCAGAAAGTTGAGTCCGGTAAGATTGAGCGCGTACGTACCGAGTACTATCAGGTAGGGTTTGTTTTTGAAGACCGAGAGGTAGGTGGCGAAAAAGCCTTCCTTGGGGATTTCCGTGTTTGAATGATCTTTTTCCCGTACGGCGAAGAAAGTCGCCAGCGCGGAAAGCGTCATGACCGAACCGAGGATGATTCCGACCGCCGAGAAGCCCGCGCTCTTGTTCGGAAATGCCCCTACGATGGGCTGCACCGCGGCCGCGCCGAGAATGGTGCCGAAGACCGCGAAGCCGAAGCGGAAACCGTTGAGGCTGGTTCGCTCGTGGTAGTCGTCGGTCAATTCAGGCGTGAGAGAGTTGTAGGGAATGTTGATAACGGTATACGCGGTGTTCAAGAGCATAAGCGCGAGAGCCGCCCATACGGCCAGCGCGACTTGACTACTTATGTGCGGGTTGGTGAAAAAGAACCACATAGTGAGGAATAGCGGAACGGCCCCGAAAAGCAGGTATGGACGCCGACGTCCCCAGCGCGAACGGGTTCGGTCGGAAATAAATCCCATCATGGGATCGGTGATCGCGTCCCAGAGTTTACCGACCATGACGGCGATGCCCGCGAGTCCGGCCGCGAGTCCCACCGTATCGGTGAGGTAGTTGAGACTCCAGAATCCAAGTGCCGTGAAGAAAAGGTTGCCGCCCAAATCGCAGATTCCGAAGCCGAGTTTCGTGCGTATGGGCAATTTAGTGTGCGACATTTCGATGCTCCTTCAAGTACGCCGCGACGCAATATCGGTAACTTTGATCCAGATCGGCCGTCAGGGCATTCAATGAACTTTTTCGATCTTTTCTATACTCAGGCAGTCTGCCGGCAATTTCAAGCGGCTTTCCGATAACCAAGTATGCGTCCTTCCGGAAAAAATTCAGTCGATTGGAGATGTTGCCTCCTCTGAGCCGCGAGGTCAAGTCCCAATAGTTTAACGCTGTCTCTACATAGAGTTCGATTGGGTCGTTTTCCTTCAACGCGTCGAAATCCAGGTAATAACCAATGTCCGCAAGTTCCATGTGCCTCATTGCGTACCATGCTTCTCCCGCCGCCCGGTCGGCGAGGGCTCGGTAAAGAGGAGGTTTCGGAAAACGGAGGTCTTCCCTGAACAGGCGGTCCCAACCCGCTTGCCGTATGCGGTAGACGCGGCGAGTCACGTCTCCGTCCGCGTCCAGCCTGAGCGCGCGTTCACCTGAGCGCAGCGCCGCTTCCACAACAGCTTTCCAGCGCTCATTCAGGGATTGTTGCTGATTCGCTACCGGCGTCCTCTCCGTTTCGGCGTAGAAATCCTCAGCCAGCCGTACGATGTTTTCCGCTGCCTTTCTCAGCCGCTCGTAACGGGACTCTCCGGTCAGGTAGTTGAGGCCGCAATCCTTCTCTATCATTGAGAGGACTCGTTCAAGGACGGCGTCGGCTTTTTTCCCGTAGCGGTAATGCACCGATATCGGCAGCACTTCGACGCGCTTGGATTTTCCGCTCGCTTCAAGCGCCTCCGCTGCCCAAAAAGCTATACGGGCAAAACCCTTTTCAAGGCGCGGTATGGTTTCGCTGGTGTAGGAAACCTGTCCTTCGGGCGCCAGGGCGAGCGGGTACTCTCCGTTAGTCATCGCTTTTCGTATGCGGCCAATGCCCGTGGAGTCAAGTTTGACGTGGTGGACAGGAATGGCGCCCGCCCGAGGGAGGAGCCAACGCACAATCGGCCCCATCCAAAACGGGACTTCATAGCCGTGTACAAATATAGCGTAAGTTGCTTTACGCAGCGGTTTTCCGAGAGCGCGGGCTTCCTTAGGGACGCCCCGGGCGATCGCATAGGCTAACAGCTGCGGTTCGTCGCCGTAAGGGTGTCGGAACGCGATCAATAAGCGGCTGTCGCCATTCTGAAAAGAGCGGAAGGCTTCAACGATGCGTTCTCCCCCAATGAATTCGATTCTACCGAAGTGGAGCGCGAGGCGGAGATATAGCGGAGATATAGTTCGGAAAAAAGAAATCAAGAGGGGATTCGGTTTCGGATCGGCTAGGACCGGAGCCGCTTGCGATCGAAATATGGGCTTCGGCATCGATTCACCTCGTCGGTTTAAGTCTAGGCGAGCGGGAATGGGGACGCAAGTCTCGCGCCCTGCCATGAATCCGATGACGTTCTTACTGGGCCGAAGTCGTCTCCGTCTTGAGGGCGTGGCCGCCTAGGTACGCGGCCTTCAGGCCTTCGTCATTTGCCATTTCCGCGGCTTTCCCTTCCATGACGACTGTTCCCAATTCAAGAATAATGGCCCGATCAGCTACCGTCAGGGCTTGCCGCGCGTTCTGTTCCACCAGCAAAATCGAGATTCCTTCTTCTCGGCGAATCGCGGCGATAGTTTTGAAAATATCCTTGATGACGATTGGGGCGAGTCCGAGCGACGGTTCATCCATGAGCAGCAGCTTCGGTTTGGAGACCAGCGCCCGCGCGATGGCGAGCATCTGCTGTTCTCCGCCGGAGAGCGTCCCGGCCAGCTGTTTTCTGCGTTCTTTCAGGATAGGAAATAGGCCGAAACAACGGTCTCTGCTCCGTTCATATTCCGCGCCGGCTTTCATATCGCGCAGAGCGTGTACGCCGAGCCTGAGATTTTCTTCCACGGTCAGAGTGGCGAATACGCGCCGGCCTTCCGGAACGTGCGCTATGCCCATGCGCACGAGGTTGTGTGCCGGAACCGAGAATAAATCGGTTCCCGCGTACTCCACGGTTCCCTGTTCCGCTTTTACCAAGCCCGAAATGGTTTTTAAAAGGCTCGATTTGCCGGCTCCGTTGGCTCCAAGGACCGCGAGGATCTCGCCTTCGGCGACGTCCAGGTTGATGCTTTTCAGCGCGGGCACCGACTCGTAGCGTACCGACAGGGACCGGATCTTCAAGTCGAGGCTCATTCGTCGCCTCCAAGATACGCCTCTATGACGGCCGGGTGATTGTAGATGGTCGTCGGAGAACCGGAGGCGATGAGTTCGCCCTCGGCGAGAACGACGACCTCGTCGGAGATGCCCATGACGACGTTCATATCGTGTTCTATCAGGAGTATCGTGATTCCCTCGGTTCGGATCGATTTGAGGATATCCATGAGTTCCGCGGATTCCCGGTCGTTGAGGCCGGAACTCGGCTCGTCGAGCACCAGGAGTTCGGGACTTGTCGCCAGGGCGCGCGCTATCTCAAGCAGGCGTTGTTTGCCGTAGGGAAGGTTTTTTGCCAGCTCATCCCGGCTTTCCCAGAGCCCAACTTGGCGTAGGCGCCAGGCGGCTATTCCCAGGATCTGTTCTTCTTCGCGTCGCTGAGAGGGTAGACGGAAGATCGCGGGCCATATTCCCATGGAAGCGTGGACGTGGGGTCCGCACATGACGTTCTCCAGGCACGAAAGCAAGGGGAATAAACGTATGTTTTGGAAGGTCCGCGCGATGCCGGCGCGTACTATCGCATGCGTTTTCTTGCCGGTGATGTTTTTTCCGGAAAAGAAAACTTTACCTGTCGTGGGTTTGTAGATGCCGGAAATGACGTTGAAAAGGCTCGTTTTCCCCGCGCCGTTGGGACCGATCAACGCCGTGATCGAACCCGCTTTTACCGAAAGGCTCACGTTTTCAAGCGCCGAAAGGCCACCGAAGCGAAGGGTCAGGTTTTCCACGCGCAATAGCGCGTTCTCCGTATCATTCGGCCCTTCCCCTCCGGGCGCGGCGGCGCGGGCTGCCGTAATTTCCGTAAGGCGGTGATCGCGGCCTTGTCTTTTCAAGTTTTTGGGTTTTTGGGCGTTTTCCAGTCGGGAAAGGAATTCCGCCGACAATTTGATACCCAAGCCCGCCAGTCCCAGTCCCGAGCGGCGTCGCGGCAGCATCCCCGCCGGTTTGAAAATCATCATCGCGGCCAGCGCCGCTCCGAACAAGAGCATTCGATACTGCGCCGCGTCGCGGAAAATTTCGGGGAACACGACTACGACGGTGGCGCCGATCACAGTTCCGGGAATCGAGCCGAGGCCGCCGAGGAGGACGATGCAGAACAGCAGCGTCGACTCCATGAAGGTAAAGCCCGTGGGCGATATCACCTGGAACTTCGCGGCGTAGAGGTTGCCCGCGACGCCGGCGAGCGCGGCGCCGAGTACGAAGGCCAGCCGCTTGGCTGACCGCACGTCTACGCCCATCGCGCCGGCCGCGATTTCGTCTTCGCGGATGTAGTTCCACGCTCTGCCCTGCCGTGAGGTTTGCAGGCGCATAAGGGCGATCACGACCAAGCCGAGCGCCAGCCAGATGAAGAAGTAGGAAGCCGTGGAGGTATCGAACTTGAAAGAACCAATGATTATCGGGTCGATGCCGGTGATGCCGTTCGCCCCTCGGGTGAGGCCGAACGGATCGCGCTCCGCGACAAGACGGACTATCTCTCCAATGCCGATGGTGACGATGCACAGGTAGTCGCCGCGGAGGTGTATGACGGGGCTGGTCGCCAGCCACGCGAAAAGCGCAGCCATAAGGGCCGAAATCGGCAGGAGCAGCAATACGGGTATATCGAAGCGCGTGTTCAGGATGGCGGTGCAGTAGGCGCCGATCGCGTAAAAAGCGGTATGGCCAAGGTCAAAGAGGCCGACCTCCCCCAGCACGATGTTGAGGGACAGACCTAACAAAACGTAGATGCCGACAAGGAAGCCGACATCGATCCAATAGTCGTCAACGAAAGGAAACAGGGGAAAAATAATGATAGCGCGATGGGAAGCGCAAGTTTGAGCGCGGCGGATGCCTGATTCGGTTTCATCTTATACCTTGTCGGCCCGGCGTTCGCCCAACAGGCCGGTAGGCCGGAACACCAGGACTATGATTAGGACGAGCGTCACGAAAACGTCGGTCCAGGAATCGGATACATAATAGGAAAAGAGGTTTTCAAGGACGCCGAGGACGAGCCCCCCGAGCATCGCACCGGGAATGTTGCCGATACCGCCGAGGATGGTCGCGGTAAAGGCTTTGAGCGCGTACACCCAGCCCATCGTAAACGAGATGCGGCCGTAATGGGCGCCGACCATGACGCCCGCGATGCCGCCGAGACCCGGGCCTAGAATAAAAATAAACCGGACGACGGTCCGGTAGTTGATGCCGAGCAGGGTTGCGGTTTCGCGGTCAAGCGCCGCGGCGCGGACGGCGATGCCGAAGCTGGTTTTTTCAATAAGGAACCAAACGGCGGCCATGAGAATGAGTGAAAACACCAGAATGAAAAGCTGCAGCGCGGTGATGCGGAAATCGCCTGTGCCGAAGGCTGTTTGCGGCACCAGCGCGGCGGGGAAAGACTGGTAACGGGGACCCCAGATTACCATGACGGCGTTTTGTATCACGATGGAAATGCCGAGCGCGGACACGACCAACGGCAGGCGTCCGGCGCGGTAGACCGGCCGATACGCCAGGTTTTCCACGACCAGCCCCGCCGCGGCCACGCCGATCGCCGCGACGACCAAGGCGAGCGCGATGCCGACCCACGGACCACAGAGCCCCGTGAGAGCGCCGGCCGATCCGACCAGGATGGAAAATCCCAGATACGCGCCCAGGGTGAACAAGTCTCCGTGGGCGAAGTTGATCAGCTTCATTACCCCGAATACCATTGAGTATCCCAGGGCAACGAGCGCGTAAAAGGATCCGATGGTGAGGCCGTTGAGTAACTGTGCTAGAAAAGTCGTCATCTATCGGAATCCTTCTGCAGCGGAATCAGGGAAGCGGGTACGGAGAAAGTTCGCCTTTGTCGTCGTAGGCGTAGAGCTGGTACGGAACGTTTTTGCGGTCGCCGCGGTCATCGAACATGAGTTCCCCGGTGATGCCTTTTGCTCCGGAGAGCGCGCGCATGGCGGTGGTAACCTTTGCGGGATCGGTGGACTTGGCGGTTTTGACCGCGGCAACCAGCGCGTTCACACCGTCGGCGGCGTACACGGCCCAGATGGATCCGGGGATCTCTTTGTAGGCTTTTTTGTACGCGTCCAGGAACTCGGTCGCTTCGGGCGTCGCCAGGAATTGGGGCATCGGCTCGTTGAGCATAAGCGATCCCTTGACGGCCGCGTTGCCCGCGATCTTCACGAATTCGGGGTTGGGAACGGCGTTGGAGCCGACGAAGAGGCAATCGAGCCCCGCTTGGCGAGCCTGTTTGATCAACAGTCCTGCTTCGCTGTAGTAGGAAGTGTAGAACCAAAGGTCCGGCTTGAGAGTCTTGAGCTTCTGGACCGCGGCGGTGTAGTCGGTGTTGCCCGGGGTGATCGCGTCGTAATAGATAATCTCGGTTTTCTTGGCGCTTACCAGCGGTTCAAGGAACTTTTTCGCGTCTTCGGCGACGCCTTTGCCGTAGTCGGAGTTGTCGTGCATGATCGCGACGCGTTTGGCGCCGAGCTTTTCCACGACCTTGGCGAAGAAGGCGGACTGCGTGTCGTCGCGGCCGCAGGTCCGGAAGAAGTTGGAGCGCTGTTTTTCCATGGTCAGGCGGACGGCGGTGCAGCCGTAGCCGACGGAAACGACGCCTTTGGAGTCGTAGAGGTCCGCGGCGGGAATGGTGATGCCCGAGCCGTAGGAGCCGACCACGAGCTTGACGCCCTTTGAGATGAGCTTCTGCGCGGCGAGCGCGGAATCCTTCGGGTTGCCCGCGTCGTCGGCGAGCTCAATCTTGATCTGCATGCCTTCCACGCCGCCCTTCGCGTTGATAAGAGACGCGGCGGTCTCGGCGCTCTGGCGAGCCCATTGTCCTTCGGCGGCGTATTGGCCGGAGATGGGTGCTTGGAGTCCGATGGTTAGGACCTTCGAATCGGCGTTTTTAGCGCAGCCGGACAATGAGAGGGCGAGCGCAGCCAGGGAAAAAGAAGCGAGCAGGGCGGTTCTCTTCACGATTAACTCCTTGATGATGAAGTTTTAACCCGAAACGGCGCCAGAGGGAAAGGGGGAATGAAGGAAGAACGGCGTTCCGACCGTCGATTAATGTTAGCGCAAGCTGACGATTTCCCCGGTACTATTTCTTGTGCTATGCTTGGCCGAGGAGCGAAAAGCCATGGACCGTATCGTCACAATCATTGAGAACAACGCGGGTATCCGTAATGAACTGGCCTTTGAACACGGCCTTTCTCTCTGGGTGGAGCGCGAAGGCCGCGCGATCTTGTTCGACACGGGGGCGAGCGGCGCCTTTCTGAAAAACGCGCGGCTCCTGGGTATCGATCTTTCCCGCGCCGAGGCCGTCGTCATCAGCCATGGTCATTCGGATCATTCCGGCGGTATCCGCGCCTTGTATGAATCGACGTCCTTTCATGTACCCTTGGTGACCGGGCCCTCCTTTTTCGACGAAAAATACGCCTACGAACACGGCGGGCATCACTTCATCGGTCTCGATTTTTCCGAAGCGTGGCTAGCGGCGGAAGGCATCGAACATCGTGTCGTAGGTAACGGCGCGCCGGTTTCATCGTTTGAAATCATTCCCGGCGTCCATATTCTCAACGGCTTCAAGCGGACGCATCCGGAGGAAGCCGACAGTTCTCGTTTTGTCGTTGCCCGCGGTGCCCCGTCCGGGCCTGTTGATTTCGAAATTGACGATTACCGCGACGAAATCTGTTTGGTTGTGGAAACGAAGAAGGGCTTGGTCGTCGTGCTCGGCTGCGCGCACCCGGGCGTCATGAACATGGTCGATCAAGTCCGCGCCAACTTCGGCGGCAATATCCGCGCGGTACTCGGCGGCACGCACCTCATGGACGCCGACGCAAAACGCGCCGCCGTCACCATCGACTATCTGCGTTCCCTCGGTTGCGAGCGGCTCGGGATAGCGCACTGCTCCGGGGCGACCGCCGCGGCATTGATCGCGGAAGACCCCGCGACCTATTACGCGATGCGGACGGGGAGCGGGTTGCTTTTCTAATGAGGCGAATTTATTGCAAAATCTCCGGCTTTCATATTCGTGAATGTCTCCAGCCTTTCTCCGTTTTTGATCAGGCACATAACGCGGTAGCCTTCCATCCGATCGCGAATGAATGCTTTTGCCTTTTCCGCTCCCATAATGCAGAGCGCGGTTGAAAGCGCGTCGTCGTAGGCGGCATTCTTTCCTAGGACAGTGACGGATACGATATCGCTCCGGGTCGGCTCTCCGGTTTTCGGATCGATCATATGACTGTATTCTCTTCCGCCGATCGAGTAGCGCAGGTCATAGGTTCCGCTGGTGGATACCCCGGTATCCTTGCCGAAAATAGACAGAAAATCTTCGGTTCGATTGTCGGGGTTCGGCATGCCGATCGCCCACATGTTGCGTTCCAGTGCGCCCTTATCCGACACATTCCGTTTCAATAAACGAAGGCTGCTCAGGCCAAGATTGACGTAGCCGTATTCATAGCCGTATTTCCGTAAAATTTCGGCCGCCCGATCTGCCCCGTAGCCCTTGGCGATTCCGCCGAA
>Ga0172379_10005209_pt1 | contig 18356 bp, 21 predicted proteins | sample GrowelOW334metaG_FD_119756 | JGI IMG/M metagenome (GOLD analysis project Ga0172379, IMG submission 119756) | Groundwater microbial communities from an aquifer near a municipal landfill in Southern Ontario, Canada - Groundwater well OW334 metaG | ecosystem: Environmental > Aquatic > Deep...
TGCATGAAAAAAAACAGCGGATGAACTGTTGTCATGTTGGAATATCCGCCATCGCTATCTTTTTTCGTCATCAAGGAATGATCTTATGAGATTGCCGTTCTCAAGATAAACAACGGAGTTGTCGCCTGCAAGATAGGCGACATCGTTCGTCTTTACGCTCACGACGTCAAAAATATTTCTTTTTCCCCGGTCGTCAAGTTCGGCAAATTTGAAAACATAGCCTTCCTTGTAGAATATGTGTTCGTCATCGCCGTAAAGGAAAATATTGCCGATATTGCTGCTGTATCTGGTCAGAAGTTCATTCGTGTTTTTCTGTTTCTGCGGCTGATAGTTCTTTTCTCTGATGTAATATATCCAGATCTCATTATTATTGTTATAGATGATCCTTGAAGAGTTATTGAAAAAACTTGCATCGGTCGCATTGGAGCTGACGTTTATAGCTTCCGATCCGTCATCTATCAGATATAATTTGTTTTGCTCGGTTATGATAAGGTAGCTGTCCGCTTCTTTGGTGATCGAAGACAGCTCTGCGGTTTCGAATCCGTCGGGCAGCTTGGCAATCGTAATTTCGGAAGCCGGCTGACCCATATTGCTTTTATATAAATATGAGCCTCCCTTTTTTATATAATAGACAGTATTGCCTTCTGCGAGGAAAGCCGATATTTGCTCCAATATTCTGGAAGTCGATACTTTTGTGCCTGCAAATTCGCTTTTCAGAAGAGCATTGTCCTTAAGGTGGAACAGTGAATCATTAAGCTGAAAGTCCCACCCGTTCCTGGCATGTTCCATTCCATCCGCCGTTCTGTATATTTTTCCTCTATCTTCAATAATTATAACGGCGGAATATGTTTTTTTGTCTTTGGCGATACTGATAAACATTCTACTGTCGTTTTCCGACCAGATGATGTTGTTTACGCTGATATTATTGGAGTTCTTTATGGGAAACATCTCCTCAAAACCATACAGGAATCTCTCTGTTTTTCCGGGAAGGTCGTATATGTACAGGCCGTCTTTTCCGTCATGTATTTTTCTGTAAGCGATCTTGTTTTTGCCGCTGCTGATCCATAAATTTTTGGTCTCGCCGGATTCTATCTTTTGCGAAACGATGTTTTTTTCCGGATCAGATTTGACCAAAACTATATTTTTGAATTCGAGGACATGTTCGCTTTCTATGCTGATATTTTTTTCCCAATTCGAAAAGCCTTCCAAGCTCGCTCCAATGGAATATTGTCCCGGCTCCAGGCTCTCGATCTTGATAAAATCATTGAACAAGTTGACCAACCCTGAATTTTTCTTAACTGCCGATCCGTTAATGGATACTTTTGCGTTTTTGGGAAATGTTTTCACTATGATAGCGCCTGTCTGTATTATCTTTCCTTGTTGGGGATTGTATCTGTATCCGAAACTATAGAAAAGAATGACAAACGTCAGGATAAAAAATATCAGAACGCAGATCGCCAGATATATTTTGAATTTATTGTATTTCATGTTGAAGTTAATGATGCCATGATCTTATATTAGCAAAAGGCCGGATAATTGACAATCCGAGCGCAAATGCTATAAAATTAGATAGTTATCTAAATTAACTGAACTTATGTTTGTAAACAGAATCGGGATCGATCTTGGAACTGCCAATATTTTGGTATTTGTTCCAAAAAAAGGCGTTGTCATCAACGAGCCTTCTGTCGTGGCCGTATCACTGGACGACAACAAGATACTCGCAGTCGGAAGCGAGGCAAAGGAGATGCTCGGAAAAACGCCGGAGAATATCTTTGCATCCAGGCCCGTGAAAAACGGCGTGATCGCGGATTACAGGATAACGGAAGCGATGATAAGATATTTCATCAACAAAGTGAGCGGAAGGGTGAGGCTCTTCAAGCCTGAGGTCATAATTTCAGTTCCTGCGGGTATTACCTCAACGGAAAGAAGGGCGGTCATAGATGCGACCATTCAGGCCGGAGCAAAATCGGCATACGTGGTGAAGGAGCCTATACTTGCGGCGATCGGCGCGGGAATACCGATCAACACTCCTTCCGGAAATATGATCATTGATGTCGGGGGTGGAACTTCGGAAGTTGCCATAATATCCCTTGGCGGGATCGTGGCATTTTCGTCGGTAAGGGTCGGAGGCGACAGATTGGATCAGGCCATATCGGAATATATAAAAAAGAAGCACAGTGTGGCTGTCGGAGAAAGGAATTCGGAAGAAATAAAGATAAAGATCGGAAGCGCGACTTTGATCAGCGAAGATGTTTTTATTGAAGTGAGAGGAAGGGATCTTGTGACGGGGCTTCCAAAGACCATAAAGATCGGATCAAACGAGATCACCGAAGCCATGCAGGACGAGCTTGCAGAGATAGTCAGGGCTGTGAAGAATGTTCTGCAAAACACTCCTCCCGAACTTTCATCCGATGTCATAGACAGAGGAATGGTGCTGAGCGGCGGCGGAGCGCTTCTCAGAAATCTTGATAAGCTCATATCTCAGGCAACCGGTGTGCCATGCTATGTCGCAGACGATCCGCTTCTTTGCGTTGCAAAGGGAACCGGCGCGATCCTGAATAATCTCGATATGTATAAGAGGAGCGTTATATCCAAGAACAGGAAATAACTACCGGAAGTTAAATTAGCTTGCTGCTTTTTAGCTTTTTAGGTCTTTTCTAATAAGCTAAGAAGCTAATTTGCTAATTCGTCGGCATGAAAGTCGGAATCGATGCTTCCAGGGCGTTTATGAGGGAAAGGACCGGCACTGAGGAATACGCCTATCAGCTGATAAAAAATCTGACAAAAACAAACGATCTTTTTTGCCAATTTTTTTTGTATCTGAAAAAAGGAGAAGAGGTCGATTTTGAGCTTCCGAAAAATTTTCACATAAGAACGATAAGCCGCGAAAAACATTGGACCCAGCTGGGACTGTCCTTCGAGCTTCTCAAACATCCCGTTGATGTTCTTTTTGTGCCCTCGCATTCCATTCCGCTCATTCATCCGAAAAGAACCGTTGTCACCATACATGGCACAGAGTATCGGAATTGTCCGAAATGCTATCCCCTCAGGGACAGGCTGCAGCTGGAATTGAATACGATGCTTTCCATAAGATGGGCAAGAAGAATAATAACGCCTTCGGCGAGCACCAAAAAGGACGTCATAAAATTCTACAAAGCGGCGCCGGAAAAAATAACAGTTGTTCATCATGGAGCAGAAAGTCAAAAGTCCATAAAGTTAAAAGTTCAAAGTGATGTGTTTAATATCTTATTTATAGGCCGGTTGGAGAGAAGAAAAAATATAGTGAATCTGATCAAGGCATTCAATATCGTGAAAGAAAGAACAGAACAGGTGAAAAGGCCTTTGAAGCTGATCTTGGCCGGCAAACCCGGTTTCGGTTTTGATGAAATACGCAAAGAGGCCGGCAAATCCGAATGGAAAAACGATATGATTCTGACCGGATATGTTTCAGATAAAGAAAAGGAGGATCTTTATAAAAAAGCGAACATGTTCGTCATGCCTTCGCTGGCTGAAGGCTTCGGCCTTCCGATCCTGGAAGCGATGCAAAAAAATATCCCCGTTCTATGTTCCGACATTTCTCCTTTTTTCGAGATCAGTATGGATTCTGTTTTATATTTTGATCCGAGGGATCCGCAGGATATTGCTGATAAGATAAATATAGTTATGGTCAACGTGCATTTGCAAAAAGATCTGATCGCAAAGGGAGGGAGGAATATTGAAAATTACAGCTGGGAGAAATGTGCCGCAGAGACGCTGAAAGTTTTGATCGGATAGTGTCTTGTTGTCTTCAAATTTCTGAATAAAAAAATAAGCAAGAGATCCTTATATGCGGATCGGTGCTTATGTTTTGGCCTTTTCTATAGCCTTTATTATTTTGCTGACGTCCATTTGTATGGCTATGACGATGAATATCGTCGAGATCAGTATAGCCGCTATGATCTTTTCGCCGGTATAACTTGCCAGCAAGGATGCGAACAGCAATGTAGAAGCAAGGGGCCATATATTCAACTTCGTTTCATTTTTATCTTTTTTATTAATTTTGTCTGCCGTATGTGTCATGCACCTCCATTTGAACTGTATCATAATAAGTATGACGATAAATGATATAATAAATGATCAATGATGTCAACTATAATCACAAAGAAACCTAAAATAGCCATAGTTCATGATTTTCTGACTTATTTTGGCGGAGCGGAGCAGGTTTTGAGATCCCTTCATCGTCTTTATCCCAGAGCCCCGATCTATACGCTCCTTTATGATGAAAACAAAATGAAGGAGTATTTTCCGGATGCGAAAATAATTCCGTCTTTTTTGAACAGCCTGCCTCGCTTTATTAGAAATAAAAAAAAGTTTTTGCTGCCCCTTTTTTCCACGGCCACGGAAACATTCGATCTTCGGGACTATGACATGGTCATTTCCAGCTCAAGTTCGTTTGTGAAAGGAATAATAACCAAACCCAAGACGGTTCATGTGTGCTATTGCCACACGCCGACAAGATTTCTTTGGGATTGGCATTACAACTATCTTGACGAAAATCGCATGTTCGGTCTGAAAAGACTGATCATTATGCCGTTTCTTCACTATTTGAGGATGTGGGATAAGGCAGCGGCGGAAAGGGTCGATCATTTTATCGCTAATTCGAAGAATACGAGCGATAGAATAAAAAAATATTATAATCGAGAGAGTGCTGTGATATATCCGCCGGTAGACGTGGCAAAGCCGTGCGAGGATGCAGCGGAAAAAATTCCGGAAAAAGATTATTTCCTGATAGTTTCAAGGCTGAGCCCGTATAAAAAGATCGCAGTCGCCGTTGAGGCATTCAACAAACTGGAATTGCCTTTGGTCGTGATAGGCGAGGGAAGCGAACGGAAAAGATTGGAGGGGATGGCCGGAAAGAATATCAGATTCCTGGGATTCAGGAAAGAGCATGAACTTGCCGCATATTACAAGAATTGCCAGGCGTTCATTTTTCCCGGAGAAGATGATTTCGGGATCGCTCCCTGCGAGGCTATGTCTTTTGGAAAGCCGGTGCTCGCTTATAGGAAAGGCGGAGCGACGGAGACTGTCATCGAGGGCGTAACCGGAGAATTTTTCAACGACATGATACCGGAAATTCTTGCAGACGGGGTCCGAAGATTGAAGAATAACTATGGTAAATATGATCCAAAGGCGATTCGCGGCCATGCAATGCTGTATTCGAGGGAGAATTTTGAAAAGAATATCGCAAATTTCATAGATAGCGTCATGGAAGGCGGGGGAAACCGCAAAAGCGCCTGATTTTAGCTTTTTAGTTATGTTTTATTATTTGATTATATTCGGAAAATATGTTAATTTATGACTATAGGCGTCAAATATTATGGCTCTAAAAGACAACATGATCGGAAATAAGAAGATCGCAGAATTGCTTGAAAGATCTTATGCACGGGATAAGATGTCCCATGCCTATTTGTTTGATGGGGCGGAACATATCGGCAAAATGACGCTGGCATTGGATTTTTGCAGAATGGTTCTGGAGGACCCCAGGCAGGATATAGAGAAAGACCCCGATGTTATTTTTGTTTCGCCGATCGAGGATAAAAAAGAGATAATCGTCGATCAGATACGCGAGCTCGAAAAGAATCTGAGTTTTTCTCCATATCGTGCAAAATATAAAGTGGCGGTGATCGATCAGGCCGAAAGAATGAATGAAGAAGCGTCGAATGCGCTCCTTAAGACCCTTGAAGAGCCCGGCAAGACCACTATTCTGATATTGCTAACATCCGATTCGGGTAGGCTGCTTGAGACCATAAGATCAAGATGCCAGATATTCAAATTCCTTCCGGTCACGAAAGAAGAATTGAGGCTTCGGTTTAAGAAAGAAGCCGCAGACGAAAAAGACCTTGAAACGATCATGGAATTATCCGGTTACAAGCCCGGAAAGATCATCGATCTTATAAAGAACGAAGATTTGAAAAATGAACTGGTTGGCGAACTTGAATATTTATCCGGGATCTCAAAAAGGAGTAATTCCGAAAGGATGGAAAAAGCGGAAGCAATGAGCGATTATGACGAGGAGAAGATAGTCGGTCTTTTGGATCTTTGGATATTCGGTTTCAGGAAAGAGCTGGTTTCCGGATATTCCATGGAAAAAGAAAGAAAAAGATCGGATATTGCCGAGTGGGCAAGAAAAATACATCTCATAAAAAAAACGAAAGAAGATATTCTGACAAAGAACATTAATCTGAAACTCGCACTTGAAAATTTAATTTTAGGAATATAAAAATTAATCATATCCTATGACAACAAAAATAAAAAAAATATCACTGGCTGCGACTCTCGTTTTTATGACGATATATTTCACGGGCTGCATAAATCTCACCAAGAAAGAAACTGCGCCTGAAAGAGTGATAAACAGCGATCAGGGCGTATTCAAGTCTGTCGATGGCGGAAAGACATGGGAACACAAGGTCAATGTCGAAGGAGGGGATTTTCTCGACAGCATCGTGATCACTGGAATGAAACTGGATCCGAAGGACAGCAAGATCATGTATGTCAGCACCGAATCCAACGGCCTGTATAAAACCGAAAATGGCGCAGATTCCTGGATCAAGATCATTGACGAAAGCAATGTGCTGGGCCCTGATGCCACTGTTAATGACATAGCGATCGAAAAGAACAACAATAAGATCATATATCTTGCCGCAACCAATAACGGAAGGGGAGTTGTCCTGAAATCCGAGGACGGAGGAAAGAATTGGCAGGAAAAATATATTACAGACGAGAATAACAAGACGGTTCATACCGTTGAGATCGATCCGGCAAGTCCGAATGTTGTTTATATCGGAACTGCTCAGGGCGGGTTGATCAAGAGCAGTAACAGGGGCCTGAATTGGGAGACGGTCAAATGGTTTGATGTGGGAACTGAGGTCATGGATATATTGATCGATTACAACAACAATAACGGCATAGTCCTGAAAACCTCTCTGGGTATCATAAAATCCACGGATAAGGGGAAGACATGGGAGGATCTGGGTATCAAAATTTCGGAAGACGTGCCCGAGGTTGTCGTTGCGAATATCAACTATATAACATTGCATCCATATAATCCGATAATTATCTATTTTACATATCTTAATCTGGTGGTTGTGAGCAAGGATGGGGGGAATAATTGGGAAAAGCTGAACACTATAACTCCCGCGCAAACGGCCATCGGAACAGCTCCGCAAGTGAAAAAGATAGGATTGATCGGCGATAAGATATATTATGGGGCGGGAAATGCATTGTATAAGAGCGATGATGCGGGAAAAACCTGGTCCAGCTATGCCATTGCGATAAAAGGCGACGTAAGATATACGGAAAGCGACTACACCAATCCGGACGTGACCTATGTGGGATCTTTCTATACTCCGCCGCCGCCGCCCAAGAGGCAGAGAAATGCATTATTTAACTTCTAATTAAAATTGCATATGGAAATGATAATAAAAAAGTTGAAAGAAGAGCTTGAAAAAAACAGGGAGTATCTGAAAAGCGAAATCGTGACCCTTAGTGTCGGGCGGGCGAATCCTTTACTCCTGGATGGTGTCATGGTAGATTATTATGGCACTCCGACCCCATTGAAACAGGTCGCATCGATAAGCGTGCCGGATCCCAGGAGTCTGGTGATCCAGCCATGGGATAAAGGGCAGCTCAAGGAGATCGAAAAAGCGATCAATAGCGCGAAGCTGGGTTTCAACCCCGTCAATGACGGAGAAAAAATAAGGATAAACATTCCGCAGCCGACTGAAGAAAGGAGAAAAGAACTTGTAAAGCATCTCGGCGGAATTCTTGAGAAGGCAAAGATAGCTGCAAGGAATGCAAGAGAAGAAGCGATGCGCGAAATAAAGAATATGGAAAAAGACGGAGATATAAGCGAAGATGACAGATTCAGGAAACAGGAAGAGATACAGAAGATCATTGATGAGCATAATAGCAGCATAGAGGCGGATGGCGATAAAAAGGAAAAAGAAATAATGACGATCTGAGCAGGCAGGGATAATCAATATAAATATAAAATAGATGATAATTTCGACCATAATAATTTTTCTGCTGGTTCTGGGAACCATAGTTTTTATTCATGAGCTTGGCCATTTTCTTATGGCGAAACTATACGGGGTCAGGGTTGAAGAGTTCGGATTGGGATTTCCTCCGAAAATCTTCGGATTTAAGAAAGGCGAGACCGAATACACCATAAATTGGGTTCCGCTCGGGGGATTTGTGAAGATCGTGGGCGAAGATGGAGAGGAAAAACATGACCCGAGGAGTTTTTCTTCCAGAAGCATCTTCCAGAGATTCCAGATCATAGCGGCTGGCGTTATTATGAATGTATTCCTTGCTTTCGTGATATTCAGTATTTTGTTCATGGTGGGGTTTCCTCAGGGCATATCCGGAGAAGATATATCTAAATTGAAAAATGCCAGAGATTTTGGTGTTATTGTCGGCGAAGTTACGAAAGATTCCACCGCCTTTAATGATGATTTTAAGCCAGGCGACAAAATCGTAAGCATAGATGGGAAAAATATCCAAAGCGTGAAGGATCTGCAAAGCGCGATCGAGGGGAAAGGGGATCAAAAGGCGGTTATCGTGGTAGCGCGAGGGAAAGAGAATGTGACGAAAGAAATTGTTCCTGTGGAGGATCTGAGTGTTACGATCACTGAAGTTTCAAAAGATTCTCCCGCTTTTGCGGCTGACCTCAGAAAAGATGACAAGATCCTGAGTATAGACGGAACAAATATTTATAGCATACGGGACTTGCAGGTTGTTATTGATGAAAAGAGGGGTGAGAAGGTTGCAATCGTGATAGCAAGGGGAGATGAGAACATGATAAAAGAGGTTGTTCCCAGGAAGGAAACGAATGAGAATGAAGGCGCCTTGGGCGTAGCATTGTCCGAGGGTATGAGTTTGGCTGAAATAGCGGTTTTTTCATACACTCCGCTTGAGGCGATCCAAAAAGGATTCGAATATACGATCCAGATGATGATGGTGATAATAACGGCATTTGTTTTTATAATCATGCAGCTGTTCAAGACGGGCACGACAACGGCTGAAGTTTCGGGTCCCGTCGGCATTATGTCAATGACCCAGCAGGCTGCCGCTATGGGTTTCATGACTGTTCTGAATTTTATCGCGATCATCAGCGTGAATCTTGCGATCATCAATGCGCTTCCATTGCCGGCACTCGACGGAGGGAGGCTGTTATTTTTGATCATAGAAAAGATAAAAGGCTCTCCGCTGAACCAGGAATGGGAGGCGAAGGCGAATAATGTCGGATTTGCCCTTCTGATGCTGCTTATGGTGGTAGTCACGTTCAAAGATATCCTGAGGCTTGATCTTTGGGGGAAAATAACCGGGTTATTCGGATAAAAACACGTCGGTATCTTCACTATTTTTGTTCATTGATGCATTACTTTCGGGTATGTGCATAAAATGAGCGCAAAATGTTTTAAAAAAGCAGAAACCTAGCGAGGTTTCTGATCGAGATATCCTTCTTTGATCGAAATGTTCAACTTGAATCCGACACTTGTCGTTTCACTGGTTGATGCCGCGTAGCCCATATCGTCGAATAATTTGATTATCGGCTGAATGAGATCGACTATCTCGATTTCGGCTTCCGCGATCTCTGCAGAGGTCATCCTGATCTCTTTCTGGATCGTTCCTCCTGGCTTTAGGAGTTCTTTTTTCCCCTGTCTCATAAAATCGACAATGTTGACATTTTCAAGAAGTTTTTCGATACACTTTGCGATTGTTTCATTTTTTTCTTTTGTTTCTTTGTTAAAACTTTCCTTCAACTCTTCTGGTTTCGGTAGTAACATTTCTATACCTCCGTCTATGGAATGTCATCCATTTTAAATGGAAATGAAATTCACATTCCTTTATATCACATAATTAACAATCTGTCAATATTGTTAGACAACTATAATTTATGGCAAGGTCCAACTTGCCTTTATGTACCCTGTTTTATAAATATAAGAATAAAATCTATGCTAAGTAAAATACGGGATAAATTTCAAAAGAATGAGCTAATTGCGAGTATGGCGATTATTGTTTTTTCAATGTTAATATCGTATATTCTCCTATTCAATTTGATGGCGCGCCTTTCCTTTGACATAACAGACCCGTTCATACTCAACGTTTTGACGGGGGCTATACTATTGTTGCCCGGCATCATTTCGGGTGTGACCTATTACCTGATCGCCTCAAAAAGGAAGAAAGCATTTCTGATGTTTATCGTGACGGACGTTCTGTGGTTTATTTGGTTTGCGAAATATGCCGCAGCGTATCTCGAAAATAATTTATAAAACGTATATAAAATATTATGCGACAATCTAAACTTTTTGGAAAGACGACCAAGGAAGTGTCTGCTGATGTCAAATTGGACAGTCACAGGTTATTATATCAGGCCGGATTTATCCGCGAGTCGGTCGCCGGAAGATATTATTTTCTGCCTCTTGGAATGAAGGTCAGGGATAATGTCGTGAGGATCATTGAGGAAGAAATGGATAAAGCGGGTTCTTTGAAAATGATCACTCCCGTTCTGCATCCCATCGAGCTTTGGAAGGAAACAAAAAGGACCGAGTCGGTCGGATTTGAGCTTATGACGGTCAAGGACCGCTCGCAGAACACATTCGTTCTCGGAGGAACGGCTGAAGAGATGATCATTGATCTCGTGAGGAAATTCAATATAAGCTACAAGGATCTTCCGTTCAGCGTTTATCAGTTTTCGCAGAAATTCCGAGACGAGCTTCGCGCAAGAGGCGGCCTTCTTCGCGTGAGGGAATTCCTCATGAAGGACGCATATTCTTTTCACGCCGATGAAGAAGATTTCAAAAAAGAATATCGGAAAATGTGGGAAACTTATGCGAGCATATTCGCCCGGATGGGGCTTGAAACTGTTGTTGTTGAATCCGACAACGGTTATATCGGCGGGGAATATTCGCATGAATTCGTTGTTGAAAGCGATGCGGGCGAGAGCAGGTTTCTGGTGACCGATGACAGGAAATATGCCGCGCATGAAGATGTTGCAAGGTTTATGAAAGAAAATAAGAACTTGGATGAAGCGGAAAAAAAACTTGAGGAAGTGGATGCGGTCCGGGGAAACACAATGGAAGACGGCGTGAATTTGCATAAGCTGCCGTTATTTCTTCAGATAAAAGACGTTCTGTTCGTAGATGACAAGAAACGGTTCATCTTGGCGATCATTCGCGGCGATTATGACGTCAATGAGACCAAGCTGAAGAATCTGACCGAAGCGAACAGTTTGAGGCATGCAACTTCACAGGAGATCAGCGAGCTCGGAAGCGAACCGGGATTCATTTCTCCGGTCGGGATGGACAAGAAAGTTATTATTGTCGCCGATGAGTCCCTGCGCACGATAAAGAACGCTTACGGCGGAGCGAACAGGAAGAACAGGGATCTGTTGAACGTGAACATCGATCGGGACTATAAACCGGCAATCGAAGGTGATATCGCCATGGCGCAAGACGGATTTTTGAGTGCGGACGGGAAGAAGATGAAGGGGGGAAAGGGTATCGAGGTCGGGAATATATTCCAGCTCGGGCACTATTATAGCAAGAGGATGAACTCGACTTTCACCGATAAGGACGGCAAGGGCAAGCTTTATTATATGGGCTGTTATGGAATAGGCGTTGACAGGACCATCGCTACGATCGTTGAGCGTTATCACGATCAAAACGGTATGATCTGGCCGAAATCCGTCGCTCCATTCCAGGTGCATCTTGTGAGGCTTGGAAAAAAAGACGGGTCGGAAAAAGATGCGGACAGAATATACGAAGCTTTACAAAAAGAGGGGATTGAAGTACTATATGATGACCGAGACGAATCCTCCGGAGTGAAGCTGAAGGACGCCGATCTTATCGGAATTCCGCTAAGAATAGTGGTAAGTGAAAAGACCTTGGCGAAGAAAAGCCTGGAAATAAAAGAGCGAAGCAAGAAAGAATTCGAGCTCGTCGAAATCAAAGATTTCATGAAAACCGTAAAGGAAAAAATAGCAGAATAAGAATTTATATACCAAAAAATATGATCAGCAGAATATTCGGATATTTGAGCCATGACATCGGGATAGACCTCGGAACGGCAAACACTCTTGTTTACGTGAAGGGCAAAGGAATAGTCATAAACGAGCCGTCTGTCGTGGCGCTCAACAAAAAAACAGGCAGGATCCTTGCGATCGGAAAAGAAGCGAAGAAAATGGTCGGAAGGACGCCCGCGCATATCATTGCAACCCGCCCGCTAGTGGACGGGGTTGTTTCGGATTTCGAAGTAACGGAGCAAATGCTGAAATATTTCATTGAAAAAGTTCATCAAAAGACTTTTGCATTCATACCTCGCCCGAGAGTCGTGATCGGCGTTCCGTCGGGAGTCACTGAAGTGGAGAAGAAGGCTGTCATTGATGCGGCCATCAGCGCCGGCGCAAGGGAAGCATATCTTATCGAGGAGCCGATGGCGGCTGCGATCGGCGTCAGGATGCCGGTCCAGGAAGCGGCCGGGAACATGATCGTGGATATCGGCGGAGGAACGACGGAAGTTGCAGTGATCTCTCTCGGCGGGATCGTGGCAAGCAGGAGCTTGAGGATCGCCGGCGATGAGCTTAATGAGAATATAATCCAATATTCCCGCGATGAATTCAATCTGTTCCTCGGAGAAAAAACGGCGGAAGACATAAAGATCGCCATAGGTTCCGCATATGCCCAGGAAGAAGGTCTTGAAATGAATATGCGCGGAAGGGATCTTGTGACGGGACTTCCGAAAGAGGTTGCTATCAATGATGCGCATGTGAGAAAAGCGCTCTCGAGGTCGATCAAGATATTGGTTGATAATATCAAGGCAACCATCGAAGAGACGCCTCCCGAGCTTGTTGCTGATATAATGACGCGAGGGATCATTCTTGTCGGCGGAGGAGCCATGCTCAGGGGCCTCGACAAACTTATAAGCGAACAGACAAAAATGCCCGTAAAGATAGCTGATGACCCCCTCACTGCAGTAGCGCGCGGATGCGGCGTTGTTCTTGAGGATATAGAAAAATTGAGAGTGATACTTCTTTCGATGGAAGGAGAAAGGTCTCCTCAATGACCGTAAATATCGGATAATAACGTCAGTATTTTTTGCATATGATGAACGGTTTCAGAAAAATTATCACGACATTCATATTCCTCATAGTAGTTTCTGCGCTACTTGTTTTTTTAGCGGGCGCAAATTATCTCAATAAGCCGAATAGCGCCGTCGCTTCTTTCTATACGCCCATTGCGGGAGCGCTTCAGGGATATTCCAACGATTTGTATGGATTTTTGGATATGATCAGCAGCATCGGAACTTTCAAGGAAGAGAATTCCAGGATAAAAAAAGAAAATTACGAATTGACGCAGAAAATTTCAATGCTGGCGGAAGCGGAAAGGGAAAACGAGATGCTCCGTAAGCAATTGGATTTTTCCGATGAGTTGTGTTCTTCCGGCACCTGTCTGGATTGGATGATGGCGAAAGTGATCGCAAAGAGTCCGAATAGTTTTGAAAAATATGCCATAATAGATATCGGCTCTGATAGCGGAGTAAAGGCAGGCCAGGCGGCCGTATATTCCGGAGGCATGCTTCTTGGCAAGATCACTCAGGTCTATGAAGATACTTCAAGGATATCGCTTCTGACCAGCTCCGAGAGCTCCATAAATGTCATCACTCAGACGTCGCGTTCGAACGGAGTCGTCAAGGGACAATATTCAACGGGTGTGCGTCTTGAAATGATAAATCAGAATGAAGAGCTGAAAGACGGGGAGCTGATCATAACTTCGGGACTCGAAGACGGAATACCGAAAGGGCTTCTCATAGGCAGAGCTTCCAGGATCGAGGAATCCGCGAATAAGATCTTCAAAGAAGCCAATGTTGATCTTTTTCTGGATTTCAACAAGGTTGAAGAGGTTTTTATCGCCAAATAAATGATAAGAAAGAATATAAATAATTATGTTTTTGTTATAGGGGTCATCGCGTTCCTGTTTCTGCAGATGACTTTCATTCCGCAGATGTTCCGGCAAAACATGGTTCCTAATCTTGTGCTGATCGCGCTTATCGCGGGTTCGCTTCTTGCAAGCGACGGCAGTGTACTGTATGCTGCGTTTTTCGCCGGATATATATTCGACATCTATTCCGGAAAATATTTTGGCGCTGTAATGATGAGTTTTGTTATCGCGGTTTTCTCTGTCTCATACATGAACCACTATTTTTTGAAAGAGGCTTTCTCTCTCAGTGTTCTGTTCTCGGCGATCCTTTCCGTGATTTTGTATCATGTTTCATATTATTCCGTCACATACGTTCTGAATTCATACACGCCTGCCGTTGAAGCGGGATCGCTGGCCATGATTGCTGCGTCAGATATTCTGCTGCTTGCGGTGATGCTCTATCTGCTGATATACATTTTCTCATATAATAGGAATGAAAAATAAGTATTATATTAAAAACCTGATAAGGGAGGAGATCGAAATAGAGGACATCATCCTGGATGTATCCAAAGAGAGTTCAGAGAAGATGGAAGATGTGTTCGATGTTTCAAATATCAAATTTCTCGCAAGAGTTTATTTTGTTGCGCTCGCGATATTGATCTTTCAGGCGGTAAATCTTCAGATCATCAGGGGCGGAGATTTTTCCGAAATATCGAAGAATAATTATACCAGAGTGGTCTCTGTGAAGGCGCCGAGGGGGATAGTCTATGACAATAACATGAACCAGATCGTATTTAATATACCCATGTTCGATCTTGTTGCCGTGCCTGTTGATTTTTTAAATGAAAACGAAGAAAAGATCGCGCAGAATCTCGAAAAACTTTCCGTTATATTCGGCATAGATAAAGAAACTTTGGAAAATGAAATAACGAAGAACAGGAAAACATATCAATCTGTCCCGATTGCTCAGAATATAAAAAAAGAGGATGCATTGATACTGGAAGAAAAGATCAAAGATATTGCCGGTATAAAGCTTGAAAAAAGCGCCATAAGGGATTATGTGGACAGCAAGTATTATTCGCACGTAATCGGATATAGCGGTAATATCAATGAGAAAGAATTGAAAGACAGGCAGGATTATCTTTTGAATGATATTATCGGAAAGAACGGCCTTGAGCTTTATTATGAAAAAGAGCTTCGTGGAACATACGGCGAGCAGCTTGTCGAGGTGGATTCCTTCGGAAGGGAAGTGGCGGTGATGAACAAAGAAGATCCGGTTTCGGGACAAAACCTGGTTCTTAATGTTGATTCCGGGCTTCAGAAGAAGGCCTATGACCTCCTGGAGGAAACGATAAAAAAAGTTAAAGTTGACGCCGGGTCGATCGTTGCTATGGATCCGAGAAGCGGTGCGGTTCTGGCGATGGTCAGCTATCCTTCTTATGACGGAAATCTTTTTGCAAATGGCATAAGTGTTTCCGATTACGACAAATTGCGCAACGACAAGTCCAGTCCGCTTCTTAACAGGGCTATCGCAGGGGAATATGCTCCGGGTTCGACATTCAAACTTATGATGGGATCCGCAGCGCTTGAAGAGAGAGTGATATCCCCGACAAGGATAATCGATGACCGGGGAGTTATCTATGTCGGATCGGCTCCGTTTGTAGGTTGGGCTGTCCTGGGATCAGTTGATCTTGTCAGGGCGATTTCCATGTCTTCCAATATATATTTCTATGAAGTCGGAGGCGGTTATGGGGATATCAAGGGTTTGGGGATCAATAAGATAAAAAAATATGCGAATCTTTTCGGCTTGGGAAATACTCTTGGTGTAGATATTATCGGTGAAAGACCGGGACTTATTCCTGATGAAGAATGGAAGCTGAAAGTGAAAAAGGAAAAGTGGTATATAGGAGACACATATCATGTTTCGATCGGACAGGGAGACGTTCTGGCGACGCCCCTTCAGGTTGCGTCATATGTTTCCGTTATTGCAAGCGGCGGAAAGCTCTATAGGCCCCAGATCGTGGACAAGATAATCGATTCCAATGGAATTGACGTGAAAGATATTGAGCCCGAAATGATCAGACAGCATTTCATCAGTCCGGAGAATATTGAGTGGATCCAGAAAGGTATGAGGGAAAATGTCATATCCGGTTCGGGCAGGGAGCTTGCGGATCTTCCTTTCAATGCTGCGGGAAAGACCGGCACCGCGCAATATGCCGGGAACAAGAAAACCCATGCCTGGTATGTGGCATATGCGCCCTATGAAGACCCCGAGATCGTTCTTGCGGTCATTGTCGAAGGAGGTGGAGAGGGACACACCACTTCGGTTCCGATCGCAAACGAGCTGTTAAGATGGTATTTTGAAAATAAAAAAATATAAACATTTTGATGTTTATATTAGTATGTGAAATAGAATATTACTGCCACGATAGTTGAAATTAATGCCAGTATGATGTTTTTTATATATTCTTTCGTAAGATAATCATTTTCCTTCTCTTCCTCTTTAGTTAATGTATTTTTTTCATCCTTGAATGATAAACTTCTTTGATACAAGGTCAGTCTTGCGGCGCCGCTGTTTAATATACAGATCAGTCCGGCACACAGAAGAATTACGATATATATTGCATTTATAATGTCCATAAAACCTCCATAATCTTGTCTTTAATGGCAAGATTAACAACTCATTATGGCACAAGAATATATTTGTCAATATTGGATTTATCGTTCTAACGTTAGATTATATCCGGTAGAGTGGAATAACTATTGACAAAAACGATATTATATTATAAAATATGCAAAGTGCTGTTTTTCTTCTAAAGAAAAACAGATCGTATTAATTATGAGGAGGTGCATTTTCTTTGAACAAAAAAATAAGAGTAATATTGGCGATATCTTTATTGCTAATCGCAGGTTATTCGTGGCATTGGGCGAGTTCAACTGACACGAAAGAACAAAGAGTTTATCTTCTTGACGATAGTGTTGAAAAGATCGCTCAAGCTAAAGGGATCAATCTGATCAGGGTCAACTATCAAACTAACCTTGTATATAGAGGAATAGGAGATAAGATGAGATCGGCGGAGGATCCGGATAATTTCTTTGTATTGATGGAATCTTTTTGCGATTCGAATAAGACCATCACCATGTCGATCAATAGAAATGGCGATCATGTTTACAAGGAATATTGGGCAGATCCTTGCCCCGGTGTTGTATCTCTGCTATACACATATGACGGCGGAGGATATGATTTTAAGGAGATGCAAGATGAAGATTCCAGGATAATCTTTGAAAAACCCATGCCCATGGAAAATTATGCAATTGCCCTAGTTGTAACTTTGATATTTGTGTTTGTGCTGATCTACAAATAGCAGATGGATAAGATAACTACTTCTGAAAGAATATAAATTTTGGAAGTAGTATTTTTTATGTTAGAATAATCTAGGATTGGCTTAAATATTAAATTAAAACATTGGACTTGGATTATAATCATGAACAGATCTGCGAACAAATATTCCATAGGGCTTGCGGAGTTCTGAGCCTTGAGGGCTTCAAATATAAGGCAAAAATAGTCCGCGCAGGAGACGGCTATGTGAGAAGCTACAAGCTTGGCTACACGAATTTGAAGTCGAAGCTGGTGGTCATTGACATATACACGCAAAAAAAGAAAGAGCCGAAAAAATACAGCAGCATCCTTTCCGTGATCGCGCACGAGCTGGCACATCATCAGAAGATGCCCTACAGACAGTTCTATAATTTCAGATGGATAAACAGGATACATTATCCTGAATTTTACGAACAGGTGAAAAAAAATATCGAAAAGTTTAAAAATGATTCCCAGTTAAGGCAGTTTTATGAAGTTTAGATTTCTATGAGCATTGTAATAAAAGGATAAACTATGAAGCAAAAAAATACAGATGATAAAAGCCATAAAGCAAAATTATTTAGTGATTTTATTATTGAATGTCAGTTTATAGAGGAGTTTTTAAGAAATATAATTTTACTTTGTGGAAATGAAATAAGTCTTTCGTTAAATAATAAAAAATCAAAAATATCTTATAATATAACAAAAAAGAATTAGAAGATTTACCAATGAAAGCGTTAATAAGTAGATTGAATAGATTCAGTCTTGATGGAAAATTGATAAAAAAACTGGACCTATTAAGAAGAATGAGAAATAAAATTGTTCACAAAGAATATATATCTAAAAATAACAATTTAGGAGTTCTTGGGTTAATTAGAGCGTTAAAACATAGCGAAGAGTGTTATGACGATTTAAATAATTTAATAGTAAATGTGTTTGAAAATAAAAAATAATATTTTGTGATGGATAAATATATAGTAACTAAAAACAGAATAGTCATTGTCGGCATGTCGGGCGGAGTCGATTCTTCCGTCGCGGCA
>Ga0172379_10005210_pt1 | contig 18355 bp, 13 predicted proteins | sample GrowelOW334metaG_FD_119756 | JGI IMG/M metagenome (GOLD analysis project Ga0172379, IMG submission 119756) | Groundwater microbial communities from an aquifer near a municipal landfill in Southern Ontario, Canada - Groundwater well OW334 metaG | ecosystem: Environmental > Aquatic > Deep...
TAAAAACCACAAACAAAGCCTCCTCTTAAATTAAAAAGAGCAGCCAAACTTTGTAAAAATTCACAAGAACGAAGATTAAACAGAAATTACCGTTAGTGTAATTTTCAATTTAGAAATTTAGGTTATATAAAAATGAGAGCAATAAAATTATAGGGGCATGTTGTGAACGTTTGATCAAATAAGCACAAATCGAATTATAAAAAATAATTCGTTTATTCGTGGTTAAAACATCGATTCAAATATAGGAATATAGTAGCCAACACCTCAAAAAATGAATTAGCCGAAATATTTGTTACTACTCCGCAATAAATGAAGGCTGGTAGAATGAAAAAAAGAACAATATCAAATGCTCAATATACAATGAGCAAATAAAAAAAGGAAAAATGGCCAAGGAAGTACAAGGTAGTAAAGAAAATCGATCCCGAAAAAATTGGATAAACAAGCATTCTACATACTCGAATCCTTGAGTTTTGATAGTTGTTTGTTTGGTATTGTCCGCCAATTGGCGGATTATTTTAATTTTTTGGGAGTGAGTAGTTACAAAACTTTAATGAAATGAATTAGTCAGCTTGTTATCTTTAAAATAGCTTAACTTTTTGTATGTTATTTTTACAATTAGACATCACTTTTAGCTGAAAAAGGCATAAAGTGACGTAATAATACTTTTTATTGGCTAAATCGGAAGATTTAAAATTAAAAGAAGTTCCTAGTTTTATCCCTAGAAATGTGACGAGGGTCAGTACACTAGGCTCTTTGTAACTATTTTATTTTAAGTTTATTGTGTTCATGATTAAAAAAAATTAATAACAAATTGTAAAAATTACACTAATTGATTAGGGTTTTAAAATTATTTTATATTTTTGTACTGCTTACTTTATGCTTTTTCAACGGGAAGTAAGGTTTTAGTACAAAAAGGGAAATGCACATATATATTTCAACTAAGTTTAATTTTAAATTCTTTTAATTTTTAACAGGACAAGTCAATTGTTTATTAAATAGAATTTATAAAATAATAAAAATTTGTTAATTATAGTCACAGTGAGAAACACTTTAATTGCTAATAATAAAATGAAGCTAATTAATAATTATATTATGAAATCTAAATTAACTATAGTTTGTTTGGTTTTGCTAACGTTTGCATCCGTATTTCATGGATGTATTGATGATGCTCAAGATCGTTTTGATCCACCAGCATGGTTGGGAGGATCAAATATTGAAACACTGGAGGGAAGAGGAAACTATACTCATTATTTAGCCTTGATGGATAAGGCAGGATATAGGGTTTCTATTGAACGTCAGCGATTTACAATGTTTGCACCAAACGACAGTGCTTTTGAGGCTTACTTTGAAAAAGTAAATAAAAATTCGGTTGACGATTTTAGTAAAGAAGAAGCCAAAGAAATTTTTGGACAAAGTATAATAGGCAATGGACGTACCCGTGAACAGTTGATATATGAAATTAACTGGGGAGCAATTGAGGATAGTGTTGGGGAATACGGTGCATTGTTTCACCGGAAGGAAACTTATGGAACACCTGCCGATTATTATGAGCGAGGTGTAATGTATGATTTTGGTACTGGGCTTAAAAATCAAGATATTAGGATAAGGCGAACCGTAACTTGGGTTCCCCTATTCACCACCGAATATTTTCATGACTATTTTGGCGATGCACAATACGACTATGAATTTATGTTTCCAGAGAGTAAATGGAGAGAATTTGGAATGGCGTGGGGCGAAGGAAGCGTTACTGAAATAGGCCGCACATCAAGTGGTTTTATTTACTTTGTCGATAAAGTTGTGGCTCCTATGCCCACCATTAATAAGTATCTGTATGAGAATCCTAACAAGTATAGCCTGTTTTATAATATAGCGCAAAATTTTGCCACTTATAGTACACCAAGATTAACCGAGGATAAAACAGAAAATACCTACGAAAAGAGTTATTCTGAAATTATGAATATAGCTCAAGAAAAGGGTCCCGGTGGCGGTGTCGAAACTTGGCAGAATAGTATGTTTACTGCTTATGTTCCAACCAATGAAGCCCTGCAGGAATTCATAAATAAGACATTGTTTCAAAATGGATATACCCAATTAGATAGCACAGTTCCAATGTTTTTCTACGAATATTTGGTGCAGTCGCAAATAAACAACCGGTTATCACTTCCTTCTAAAATGATTAAACGGGAAGTTAATTTCTATGGCGATACAGTATATATTGATGTGGACACTGACATCAATAAATCAGCAACAAAAATGTGCAGCAACGGCATTGTGTATGAGACAAAAAGGTATTTTGAGCCCAACGTTTTTAGTTGTGTACCCGGGCCTATTTTCTACAAAAAAGATTATACCACTTTTTTATATGCGTTGAATGAAGCTCAAGCTATATCCGCATTAACCAAATCTTATCAGGATGTGACACTTTTTGCTCCTAGCAACGACTTGCTTTTATCCTATGGCATTAGGACAAATATCGACAACAATGGTAATACTTACATTGAAGTGGAAAAAGTTCCCGGCAGTGACACCTGGATGACAATGAAAGGTACTGAAATAATTAAATTTGTTGGCGATTATTATCAAAAAGGTGTTTATGGTGAAGATAATTTTGCTGGCGAAGGATATATCCGGATGACCTCAAACAATTATTTGCATTATAAAGACGGGTTTATTTATGGTGGTGGAAACCAGAATGTGGATGCTGTTTCAGTGAAAGAAAAAATTGATAACGAAAGAAATGGCAACCTACTTTATTTGGATAACACCATAAAAAGGCCATCTACAGCAGGAATGCTCATGAAAGCGGATCCTGATCTTTCTGAGTTTTTTGCATTGCTCGATTCGGCAAAATTAATTGCTAAAAAGCAAAATCCAAATAACGAAGATAAGAACGACCAAATATACTTTGTGAGTTTTATGGATGAAAAGATTTCGAACCAATGGACGGTGCTGGCTCCAACCAATCAGGCTATTGCCGATGCCAGAGCAGCAAATCTGATTCCATCAGTAACAAGCAAGGATACCTTGGTGAATTTTCTCAAATATCATTTTGTGAAATATCAAGCGGCGTTCGATGATAATAAATTCTCTGGTATTGCAACTACAGAAAGCGTAGATACCGTAATTAGTAAAATTACTGTCTATGAAACCCTTACATTCAATTCAAATGGGGTTTATAACTTAAGTGTTCAGGATAAAACCGGACAAGTAGTAACTATTAACCATGCCGATGCTGACCGCCTTGTTGAAATGGGAGTTCTTCATAAAATAAACAAGGTATTAATTACCAAGCAATAGAATTATAATATTTAGTGCATAAATTTAAGTATATACAACACTCCAACTATGAAAAGAATATACCTGATACTTTTCTTCACAACGCTGTTAATAGGTTCAACCTATACTGCAATGGCCCAGAGTATTTATGTAAGTGGGCAGATAAAAGATTCCGGACTGGGTGAACCTCTTATGGGAGTTAACATAGTAGAGGTAGATGCAAACGGCAGGTACCTTAATGGAACCATTACCGATATAAATGGTAATTATATTGTTAAAGTAAGTTCAGGCACGGGAACCATTCAGGTTTCTATGCTGGGTTTTGAGAAACAATTGGTGAAAATAAACAAACGTGCCCGCATTGATATAACCTTGGAGGAAACTTCAACCCAATTGGGCGATATTACCATTGTGGGTGAAAAAATGAGTAATGATGGAGTTACTACTATCCGTGATCAGGCTGTTGCCGTTGGAAGGATTGAGATGAAAGAAATGAAATCGAGCATGACCAGTTCCGTGGAAGAAATGTTACAGGGACGCTTAGGTAATGTGGATATTACTTCCATGTCAGGTGATCCGGGTGCTGGTTTGAATATCCGTATCAGGGGTACTGCAACGTTAAATTCAAAAAACAGCCCCCTAATTGTTGTTAATGGAATACCGTATGATACTGAAGTGGACGAAAGTTTCAATATCGCCAGTGCCGATGTGGAAAAATTTGGAAATCTTATTGATGTGGCTCCTGAAGATATTGAATCTATTGAGGTATTGAAAGATGCAGGTGCTACTGCTATTTGGGGTTCGAAAGCCGCTAACGGGGTGCTGATGATTAAAACCAAAAGGGGTACCCGTTCGAAACCGGTTTTTGAATATACCTTTAAATTTACTCAGGCCCATGAACCCAATTTATTACCCATGCTCGATGGAAGTGATTATTCGATGCTTATTGCCGAAGAAAAATACAACACATTAATGCGCGAGAATTTTTTAGTAGATAAGTGGCCAAATAAAGAAATATCGTATAATCCGGATTGGTTGGGGAATGAATATTGGAATTATGCGCAAAATACAAATTGGATAAAAGAAATTACAGATGTAGCTAATACCCAACAGCATTTCTTTGCAGTGAAAGGGGGAGGTGAAAAGTCAGCTTACAAAGTTTCAGTCGGTTATCTTGATGAAGGGGGAACTACCGTTGGTACAGGGCTAAAAAAGATTAACCTGAGTACGGCTTTTGACTATAATATTTCTACGAAATTGAAATTCAATACCGATATTATGTACACCCGGTACGACCAGGATAACAATTACGATTACGAAGACAATTATTACACTAATGAAAAAAGCCTCCGAACCATGGCTTATCGTAAAAGTCCCAATCAATCGGTTTATGAGCGGGATAGCAACAATGTGGTGTATCCTAATTATTTTACGCCAAGCACTACACTACAAGGTTCAGCGCAAGAGATACCCAATCCGGTGGCGTTTGCCAATCTGGCTGGGGCTAAAAGATACAAAGATAATGTGCGGGCGGGTTTTACGTTGAATTACGTAGCTACCGATAAAATTATATTAAATACCATTCTTACGCTCGATGTATTCGATACAAAAATGGAAAAATTTTTACCTTATAAGGCAATTGGAGCTAATTATTATTCAGAATCAACCAATAAAGCTGTGAATGAATTTACCAATAAAACATCGCTGTACAGCATGACAAAAATTATTTACAAGCCCATTCAGTCAGCTTTGCACGACTTGGTATTCCTTGGTCAGTTTGATGCTGAAGGAACAAATACAAGGTTTTATAAGAAAACAACTTCCTTAGGTTTTTCTCCTTATGAAACTTCCACTGTTGGCGATAAAGTAATTGTTTCTCAAGATTCATGGGCCACCGATTTTCGGTCGTTGGGGTTTTTTGCCAATGCAACTTACAAGTTTAACGATAAGTACATTGTTACTTTAGGTGCTAAAGTGGAAGGTAACTCTAAATACAGCCCTGAATCGCGTTGGGGAGTATTTCCGGCTACATCGCTAGCCTGGCGGGTATCTGAAGAATCGTTCCTTAAAAATTTGGAATTCATTAACGATTTTAAGATCCGTGGAAGTTGGGGTATTTCAGGCAATACACCCGGCGATAATTACCTTTATTTTAATGAGTATGATGCAAGTAATTCTTATAATTATATGGGTATTCCCGGAGTTCGGCCTACCAATATGGAACTTACAGCGCTTCAATGGGAAAATATTGAACAATTAAATATCGGATTTTCGTTTTATGGTATTAAAAACAGGTTAAATGTGGAATTTGATGTGTACGACAAAACGACACATGACCTATATCTTGTAGAGTGGGACAATCACATTCCATCTCAAACGGGTTTTACCAATTATGCTACCAATGAAGGCACCATGTCAAATAGGGGAATTGAAACCTCCATCGATTATAAAGTTATTGAACGTAAAGACTTTACTTTTAGCTTTAATTTCAACATTTCGCACAACGAAAACATGGTAATTGATTTGCCTAGTAATTTTCAGTCGGAGACCGGTGTTATGACAGAGAATGGCGAATATAAAACAAAAATTGTGGCGGGTAAACCTATGGGGGCTTTTTACGGGTATAATTATTTAGGGGGTTACTCCGATTTGAATGACACCTATGTTAAAGATGCCAATGGAGATTTGGTGTATGAAATAGGTTCCACAGTACCAATGCGTATGATTCATACTGAAAACGATGGAGGTTATTATGAATTCAAGGCCGGAGATGCCAAGTATGAAGATCGGAACCATGATGGCAAAATCGATGAACTGGATATAATCTATTTAGGCAATACAAACCCAATAGTTATGGGAGGGTTTGGACCAAGAGCAAGTTATAAAGGGTTTACAGTGAATGTTTTTCTTTATTATCGCGTAGGTAACGAAATTATTAATCAAACCCGAATGGATACTGAGAAAATGTACAATTTCGATAACCAAAGTACGGCTACCAATTCGCGATGGAGAAGCGAAGGTGACGAAACTGATATGCCACGGGCACTATTTGGGGAAGGTTATAACTGGTTGGGTTCAAGCCGATTTGTTGAAGATGGTTCTTTTATCCGTTTCAAATCGGCTTCTATAACGTATGACTTTCCTAAAAGTTTTGCCCAAAAAATTAATTTGAAGGAATTGAAAATGTATATCACAGGTTATAATATGTACACCTGGAGTAATTATTCAGGACAGGATCCGGAAGTTGGAATGCCCTCAAGACCTGATCAGTTACCAAAAGATTACAGTCGTACTCCGCCAAGTATCCGTTATACATTAGGTGTTAGCATAGTATTCTAAAGATGAAAAAAAAACAAATATCAAAGGCCATGGTAGTTTTAAAATATTCGGTAGTTATTAAGCCAGTAATAGGTTTTATCCTGATTGTAGCATTGTTTACAAACTGTGAGGATTTCCTAAATGTGGAACCTGAGAATGTGCTAATTCAGGAGGAGTTCTGGAAGACCAAAAGCGATGTAATGTCAGTAGTAGCAGCTACTTATGATGCTGCCCGCGAATATACCGAACAATCCTTCTTATTGGGTGAAGTAAGGGGCGATTATGTATCTACAAACAGTGGAGATTATAGTGCCATTGGTATTAATAATATTTCAACCACAAATAGCAAAGTAAAGTGGGGCACCTATTACAAAGTAATAAATTATGCCAATTCAGTTATGTACTATGCACCTTTGGTACAACAGGATATGGATAAAACATTAACAGTTCCCATTGTAAATCAAATTAAATCGGAAATGCTTTTTTTACGATCGCTATCCTATTTTTATTTGGTTCGTTTATGGAAAGATGTACCCTTAGTTTTGAGACCGACCATTTCTGATACCGTTGAATTTTATATTCCTACAAGCACCGAGGATGTTGTATTAAAACAGTTAGTTGCCGATCTGGAATTGGCAAATACTTTGGCCTCGGAAACAACTGAATTAGGACATGCCAATAAATATGCCATTCAGGCACTATTAGCCGATGTTTATTTATGGAAGGAAGACTATCAGAGTTGTATTGATTACTGTGATTCAATAGAATCGGCAAATTATAGTTTAGAACCTGATACAACCATGTTTAACCTCTATTTTCCTGGAAATTCGCAGAAGGAAAGCCTTTTTGAAATGCAATACAGTTATGTGTTAAAAGAAAATGATTGGGGCATATATTCAATTTTCAATGGGATAACCGTAAATGTTACAAAAATGAATTTTGATAATAATGATCGGCGTAAGTTTGGTACTAAAACACCAAAATGGAAATATACTGGTGCTGATGAAATCGGTCAAGTAGCAAGAACTACTGTTGGTTATCCTGATCCTAATTATATTTATTACCGGTATGCCGATGTAATAGCAATGAAAGCTGAGGCATTTGTGGAACTCTCGGAAAGTAATTTACCGGCAGCCAACGATTTGCTTGAAGAATTAGCAATTAGAGGTGGAGGAACCGCAACCTTTGTGCGTACTTATAGCAGAGAGGATTTCCGATTGGTTTTGCTAGAGGAAAGAGGAAGAGAATTTGGAGCCGAAGGAAAACGTTGGTTCGATCTTTTAAGAGTGGCTAAACGAAACAGCTTTGAAAACTACCAGTTTTTAGCCGATATCCTGTTAGCCAAAGCAAAAAACACCCAAGAACTTAATATCATGAAATCAAAGGTTATTGATACCATGGGCTACTTTCTTCCTATTCATGAGGATGAGTTAAAATATAATAAAAATCTGAAGCAAAATACGGCCTACAGCAGATAATAAGTTTACAGCATATAACGCCATAAAATATGAAAACTATAAATAAAAGCATTAGAATCATCACTTTTAGAGTGGCTCTATTAGTGCTATTTGGTTTTATGCTAAGCCAATGTAAAAAAGATCCAATGGAGTTGCCGAAAAATGCCAGTGATATGGTAATGACTGACTATGTTTACGATAACCCTGAGTTCTCAGAATTTGGTTTAGTATTGGAATATACCGGGGTTGAAAATTTATTGCGCGTAAGAGGGCCTTATACTTTGTTTCTTCCTACTAACGATGCTATGAAAGCTTTTTATGCTAGAAATAATAAATCATCCTACCTTGATTTTGATAAAGACTTTTTAACGGATTTGGCATACAATCACATTTTGCAAGGTCCTGTTGCCGCAGGTATAATTGGTTCAGGTGCATTGCCTTATCAAAATGCGTTGAATGATGATGTGGCTTCCGATTTAATTGTAGTTAACGGTAAAAGTGAAATTGAATTAAACAAACAAGCTACAATCATAAAAAGAGATATTAAAGTGGCTAATGGGTATATTCATCATGTCGATAATGTTTTAGATATTGTTACCAAAACCGTTTATGAAGTGTTGAAGGATGACGGTGGTTATACCATTTTTGTAGCTGGGTTGGATGAATGTGGTTTTAATGATACATTGGTTAAACTAGAGATTCCTTTTGGGAATATAATTGCTAGGTGTTACTATACCATTCTTGCCGTTCCCGACTCATTATATAACCGCGAAGGTGTACAAGATATAAACGCTTTAATTGCTAAATACGATACCGATGGCGATCACAAATCAGACACCAATGGTTTTTTTCAATATATGGAAAACCACCTTCTTTCAGGAACCAATTATTTCACTAAATTCAATAGTAAGAAAACTATTTATTATTTAATAACACAAAACAGCTACCTTCAAATTATTGATGAAGACAGGGTTTATAAAGTGAATAAAGGAACGGATGATACTTATACCGAATTTTATTACGAACAATCGAATGTTCCAGCAAAAAATGGTTGTATTCATACAGTAAACAGCCAACTACCGGTTAGTAACACCAAACCTGTTGAAGTTATTTTTCAGGTAACCGACCATTTTGATATGCAACAGGGTGAATACTATCATAAATATTACGCAAGGTTTTACGATGGTGAGAATGATTTTGAAGGTATAAAATGGGATGCTGACTACTTATTATACTATCATAAGAAAGAGATATTTTTGGATGATGATGGGTTAAATGTAATCAGTAGTGGATATTTCTGGATTGAAATAACTACCCCAAAAATTCGAAAAGGTGCTTACAACTTATCAAGTAATCATTTTGGTGGAGGCGATGGCTCACTCAATTGTTATATTGATGGTGTATTTTACGATTTGATAGGCAGTGGTTATAATAATGAAACAAGTATTGGCCCAATAGTTTTTACTGAAACCAAAGAACATAAAATAAAATATGAATCTGCAGTAAGTACTGGATTGTGGTGGGATTGGATAAAGTTTAAACCCATTTAGTTTTCAGCAAAGTGCAGCATTTATACGGCTTTAATTAAATAAAAAAAAAGTCTTTTTGAAGTAAATACAAAATATTATTACCAGTATAGAACATAAACATTTAAATACCGACTTCATGACAAATTATAAACAATACGTCCGGATTTTAATTATTTTGCTGGTTGGCATTTTTTCCGGCGTCTGCAGTGCATTTGCGCAGGAAAGCCAAGTTTCACTTTCAGGTAAAATCCTTGAATCAGGAACAGGTAAAGCTATTGAGTGGTGCGTAGTATCAGTTTCGTCCAATAGTGAATCTACCATAACCGATTCTGCTGGCTATTTTACCATTAAGTTGCCATCACTCAATGAAAAAATAATGGTATCTTATCCAGGCTATTTCAGTACCGAATTGTATATTAATAGTGCAGAAGATATTGTAATTTACCTGACACAGATTACCTTTAAATCAGATGAAGAGGAATATACTTCACTTATAGGAACAGAAAAAGTTAAAAATGCATCCAATGCGGTAACATTGGCTTCAAATGCTGTATTTGACAACACATCTGCATCATCATTCGAACAAACATTGAACGGTAAAATTCCAGGTTTGCATATTATTGAGCACTCAGGTATGCCTGGCCATAATTCCTGGATCAATTTGAGAGGCATATCCTCTATTTTTGGTCGCTCTGAACCTTTGGTTTTTATTGATGGAATGATTCATGAGATTAACTATTCTAAAAACCAAATTATTGAGGGACATCTATTGAATCCCTTGGATTTGGTTGATGTGGATGATTTAGTTGATATTTCAGTTATCAAAGCTGGCGAAGGGTATTTGGGTAGTGCAGGTTCAAACGGCGTGTTAAACATAAATACCGAACAAAATAAAGTAACCAGTTCGGCTATCATTTTTAAAATGTATGGAGGTATTGCATTTCCGAATCTAAATCAGGAAGTGATGGATGCTGATCAGTTTAAACCTTATTTTACCGATTTGTACAACAGTAACCCCGAAAACACAATCGATATTAACTCAAAATACCCTTGGTTGAACGGAGATCCTTCATCGAGTACTGATTATTATCGCTTCAATAACAATACCGACTGGCAAAAAGAAATTGGTAGCCCTGCAGGTTTGCAAAAGTATTATATCTTTATTAAAGGGGGTGATGATATTGCCACTTATAATATATCTTCAGGTTATTCTCGTCAAGGAGGAGCGTATGACAACTGGACGGCCTCTCGATACAACCTTAGATTAAACGGTATTATCAACATTACCAACAAATTATCGGTTGTTCCAAACATCAAACTGGCTCTTTCTCAAAATAAGCTGTCAAATATGGGACCTACTGAGGAGAGAAATCCAATTACCTCGTCGTTGTTAAAACCTGCACTAATGACACCTCACTCAAGGAGTCCTATTGATGGTACTTATTTATTTCCGTACGACGATGCCGGTGATCCGAACGATCCTTTTAATGTAAGTAACGCTGCAGTGCTTATTGATAAAGCCCTTGGGCAAACACGTGATTTTCAAACGGTGGCTTCAGTTAAAGTTGGATATGCTTTTACTCCTGACTTATCCATTGCTAACCTTACCGGTGTGAGCGTGAATAACGATCGTCAAACAATATTTATTCCAAACCGTGGGGTTGTTCAATTGACCACTGGAATTCCAAATATTGATTCGGCTTTCAATAACTCTATGGATATGACCACAGAATCCCGGTCTTTTCAAAATCACACCACCCTTACCTTTAAAAAAACTTATGGATACGTACATAATGTAAAATTAATTGGAGGGTTGCGTGTAATGAATAATCAATATAAAAACAATATTGGAATAAGTCTCAATTCCCCTTCCGATGAGATTAGTAGTTTGGGCTCAAGTGATGAATACTGGTATCTTCAATCGGGCAGTGGGGAGTTAAGTGAGTTGAAGTGGGTATCATATTTTGGTGATTTTAATTATAACTATCAGGAAAAATATTATGCTAGGATATCAATGTCTTACGATGGATCCTCCTCTTTTAATAAAGAAAATCGGTATAACTTTTACCCTTCAGTATTTGGGGCTTGGAGGGTTAGCTCTGAAGAGTTTATGAAAAATATTTCCTGGATTAACGATTTAAAAGTTAGAGGATCCTATTCTCAAACTGGAAATATGTTCAGTAAGGCCTACATTATGTCAAAAGATACCTATACCGGTTACAGATACGATCAAATAGGTACTCCAATAAAAGATTATATTACCAACGATGAGTTGGCCAGTGAACGTAAAAGTACCATAAATGCAGGAATCGATATTTCAGTGGGCAAAAAAGCCTATAATTTTCAAATCGATTATCATCACTCCGTTGTAAATAATCTTATAATAAATCAAACACTACCTTACCAATACGGTTATACCGATTATTTAGACAATGGTGGTGCTATGACTATAAGTGGACTTGAATTTGGTGCAAATGGGCGTTTTTATATCGGAAAAGCAGTATTGATGTTGGATGCTGCCGTTACTTATCAAGGTAGTAAAATTAAAAGTTTCGACTTTATAAACTCCAATACCGAATTTTTAACACGACAAGTAGAAGGTGCCGAGTATATTGCTTCTGTGAATAATCCGGTAAATGCTTTTTATGGCTATAAAACCAATGGTGTTTATAATTCCGATGCCGAAGCTAACGGAATAGTTGGTCCAAATGGAAAAGCTATGGGTGCTGGTGATGTGGTATTTGTAGATATGGATGGGAATAATATTATCAATGAAAAAGACAAACAAATAATTGGAAATCCAAATCCTGATTTATTTGGTTCGTTCACTGCTGCACTGGGAATTAAGAGGTTTGAAGTATCTGCAGTTTTCAACTATAGCATAGGAAACGAAATGTTCAATTATGTGCGTTCCAGAACTACGGCAATGGATAGCTATGCCAGCCAAAGCCCCGATGTACTTGATCGTTGGACACCTACCAATATTGATGCAGAATTACCTAAAGCAACTTGGGGTGATCCTAATGGTAACAATGTATTTTCCGACAGATGGATTGAAGACGCCTCCTTTCTGCGGCTAAAACAGTTAATGGTAAGTTATACTACTCCTAACATTGGTAGCTTTAATAAGGAAACTAAATTCTATATTACAGGAACTAATCTATTAACTTTTACCAAATATTCAGGTAACGATCCTGAAACCATGTATCAATCCAGTCCATACTATATGGGTATTGATTATGGAAAACTACCTTTGGCTCCTACTGTTATTATTGGAATTCAATTCAGCTTGTAAAAACTTGAAATTATGAATAAGATGAAGTATATTTTTGGAATAATTGGTTGTTCTGCTCTGATTACCAGCCTTTTTAGTTCATGCAGCGATGATTTTTTCGAAGCTCAAATGGATGATCGCATCAGCCCCCATCAACATTACAATACAAAAATAGATGCTGAGTTATCGCAATTGGCATGTTATGCACTTTTGGCTAATGTAGCCGAAGGAATGGTGTTAGTTGATGGGTTGCGATCAGACCAATTAGATGTTACTGCCAATGCCGATAACGATATGATTGCACTTAACAGACATGAAAAGTCCAACTCTAATACCTACCTCGATCCTTCCGATTTTTATAAAATAATTCTGAATGTGAATGAGGTTTTACCAAATTTGCAAAATATTTTGGGTAAAGATCGGGACTTTGATTCAGTTGCATTTAAAGGAGCTCAAGGTTCACTGATTACCTTGCGCAGTTGGACTTATTATACCTTGTTTAAATTATACGGTAAGGTTAGTTTTATGCCTACCGATATCAATACTTTAGATTTTTCTGCCGCTCCGGTTTATATCACTGACAAGAATACACTTATAGATACTCTAGTGAACGAACTTTTGCCTTTTTACGATTCACTCGACATTAATCGCTATCCTATTGATTTGTATGCATTGATAGGTGAACTGTATCTTGATAAAGGAGAGGGATATTACGCGGAGGCAGTTAAATATTTGAAATTATCATTAGATGGACAGCATTATAATAAAACCGGCTTAAAAGGTGAATTCATGATGCTTACTGCCGCATCCGATAAAGATGATTGGGCGAAAATATTTGTGGAACCCTTACAAAATCAATTCAATGTTGGAATTGAAGGACTTGGTTATAATTTAACAGCACGAACTTATGTACCTTATTCAATTGAGTCCGGTCATAAAAATAATATTGAGGAATGGATGCATGTAGATTTTAATTATATGGTAAAACCAACTGCGGCTCTTATCGACTCCTTTAATAATCAGAAGCCTGCCGCAGGAACTGCTATAGGAGATTTGTACAGGGGTTATAAAGTTAGTTTTGATTCTTCCGCTTCCGGAGAGGTTTATGTAAATAAATATTCCTTACCTACACAATACCTAAATAGTGCTGATATAATCATATACAGGGATTCTGATCTTCAATTAATGTTAGCCGAAGCTCTAAACAGATCAGGCCAATCGAGTGTTGCCTTAATTCTTTTGAATACGGGCGTTAAAAATGCAACACCAAAACCTCCTGGATATTCGACAACCATGTGGGGAAGAAATTTGGGGGTTCGTGGACGTGTGATTTTAAATCCAAATGGAGTTCCTGTGACTATAGTTAGCGGAGATCCGTATGTGGAATATGTGGAAGATTTAATTATGAATGAACGTGCTCTTGAGCTTGCATTTGAAGGAAAAAGATGGTTCGATTTGAAACGTATTGCAGAAAGAAGAAGTGATCCCGCTTATTTACTTGATAGAGTATGTGGTAAATTTGACAACCCAGCCGATTCAATTGAAGTTAGAAATAATATTGGTAGTGACATGACAAAATGGTACATATCATTACCATAGATACAAAATTATGTGGTGAATTGAAATAAAAGTAGATTGTTATTTCCAATAAATAGTAATTATGTTCATTTTAGTATATTAGTAAGTAAAAAGGAGTCGCATGACTCCTTTTTATTGAACCAAACAATATTGAATGTTAAAAACAGATTTTTTTTGAACAGTTAGTATTTTATATTCTGGAAGTAAGAAACGGTTATAATTATAAAAGTAAAATACATATAATAAATAAGAGTATGAAAACAGTATTCAAAAACCTTAGAATTTATAGATTCACTATTCAATTGGCTCTATTAGTTCTGCTTGGTTTTATACTTAGCCAGTGTAGGAAAGATCCGATGGTGTTGCCAACGGATGACAGTGATATGGTAATGACCGACTATGTCTATAATAATCCTGATGAGTTCTCAGAGTTTGGTTTGATTTTAGAGCTTACCGGGGTTGAAAATATATTACGTGTTAGAGGACCTTACACGCTGTTCCTCCCTACCAATGATGCCATGAAAGCATTTTATGCTAAAAATCAGAAATCATCGTACAAAGATTTTGAGATAGATTTTTTAAGGGATTTAGCATACAATCATATCTTGAAATGATCTGTTAGTGCAGGTACAATCGGTCCGGGTTCATTATCGTTCCAAAATGCATTGAATGATGATATTGCTTCCGACTTGCAGGGAGTTGAGATTGTATTAAATAAACAAGCCACCATTATAAAAAGGGATATCAAGGTTGCAAATGGTTACATTCATCATATTGATAATGTATTGGATATTGTCACTAAAACGGTATATGATATCTTGAGTGAAACTGAACAATATTCCATATTTACTGCCGGTTTGGATGAATGTGGTTTTAAAGATACACTGGGTTTAACTACTATAACATTTGGAAACACAACACCCAGGGTATTCTATACCGTTTTAGCTGTTCCTGACTCTCTGTATGAGCGCGATAGCATTTACAATTTGTCAGATTTAATTGCTAAATATGATACCGATGGCGATCACAAATCAGATACCAATGGATTTTTCCAATATATGGAAAATCACTTGATATCAGGAACAAATTATTTTACGTCATTCAATAAAACCAGTACGGTTTATTATTTAATAACTCAAAACAGTTACATTCAAATAATTGATGAGGAAAGGGTTTTTAAAATTAATAAGGCACTTGATAATTCATATACCGAATTCTATTACAAACAATCGAATATTCCTGCTAAAAATGGCTGTATTCACACTATAAACAGTCAATTGCCTGCTAACAATACAACCCCCATTCCTGTTCTTTTTCAGGTAACGGAACATTTTGATATGCAACAAGGCGAATATTACCAGAAATATTATGCCAGGTTTTATGACGGACAGAATGATTTTAAAGGCATAAAATGGGATGGTGACTATTTAATGTACTATTTCAATAGAGGACTATTCATGGATAATGATGGTCTGAATGTTATAAGCAGCGGATATTTCTGGATTGAAGTGACCACTCCAAAAATAAGAAAAGGTAAATATGGCCTTTCAAGTTTTCATTTTGGAGGTGACGGTTCCAAAAGTCTCAATGTGTATATTGATGGTATTTACATTGAAACAATAGCCAGTTCGTGGAATACAGTACAGAATTTTGGCCCTGTCATTTTCAATGAAACAAAAGAGCACAAAATCAAGTTTGAATCAGCTGTTTCCACATACTTATTTTGGGATTACGTATTATTTACACCGCAATAATATTAATCGTACAACAACTGATTTTTTTTATAATTTCAACATTTTGACAAAAGTTGACCGCTTAATTATTTTGGCAATTCAATGTAAATGGATATAATATAGTTTTAACTTTGAAAGAAACTAAGAATTCCATTTATGAAAAAAGTATTTCTAGCAGCTTTATTGTTTAGTTTGATAATAAGTTGTAGTCAAAATGATACCGAACAACCTATAAATGTTCAAATAGAATCATTCAATCTGAACCAAAACTGTTTTTCAGCTATTAAACTTCAAGACGCAGAGGTGGTAATTACTAATGCTTCCGATTACAAATATTTTGAAGATTCAATAAGGGTTAATTGGTTCCAAAGTTGTGATACTATAACCCTTCCAAAAATTGATTTCGATTCCAGTTTTTTTGTCGGAAAATATACACAAACAGCTGGTTGTAGTGTGAGTTATACAAGTCAAGTTAAATTTTATACCGACCAAAATCTGTATAATTATATAATATCGACAACAGGCATTGGCACTTGTGAGAGACTAAATTCGGCTTTTAACTGTGCCATTGTTCCTCGGCAGACAGAACAAATTAACGTACAAATGCGAGCAGAGTATTTTCAACAGTAAACACTACAACCTCCATTTTCGATTGTATTGTCAGTTCGATGTAGGCAAAACGTACTATTAGCTTATTGTTTTAAATGGAAAGATGGAATATTGGGAAACTGGGAAGGAGGGGAAATGGGGAGTTGGAAAGATGGATAATTGGAAATATTAAAACATAATCGGTGAATTAAATACGCATCTTTCTTCCATTATTCCAATTTTGGGACATTCCTAATAGGTTTAAGAATATGCTTTTAAACTACATAACTGTACATTCACGGGTTTAAAGATTGCCTTAAATAAGCAATGATAGTTATTGCTAAAATGTACGAGAGATTACCCAGGAAATACTTGCTTACAAAGCAATACTCTTAATTTGAAAGTTGAGTAATGGTATATGCCGGTTGATGATTTTTTAAGATGCCTTCAGAATATAAGGGTTTTCTTGATAATTTTCTGATAATTTTCTGACCCCATTCATAAAGATCACAAACTGAATCAAAAATTCGTAAAAATACTATGGCGCTATTTATAATCATGTCTGCAAAATTAGCTTGTTTTCTTAATCAATCAAGCAACATTTGATTAATTAAACTATTTTGTTCATTAATGTGCTTATTATTTTTGGACTTTGTAGATGAGAGTATCTATTTTGAAAAAATATAAAATTGAACAACAAATTGTAAGTAATGTCAAGTAAAAAACCAGTTTCAGTTAAAAGTATTTATATCAGAAGAATTATAGAAGGCGATATATACTATTTTAGGATTTTTAAGCAGCTATTTGCTGACTTAAAGCATCATTTGTGTAATTATAATTTTGTAATTGGTAAAACTGATTTGTTTTATTTTTAATTTTAAGGAAAATTAAGAAATTGATGAAACCCAATTTGCAAATAATAGCGTTTAAATTTTTCATAATACCCATGTTCATTAATTAAATAGTTACTAGAATGAAAAAATCATTTATTCTGCTCGTTGTTATTGCTTTTTCTGGTATAACGCTGGCTCAAGAATTACCTTCAGATGTTGACAAGGTGTATAAAGGTGCTGAGAAACTCAAAAACAAAAAAGAGTATAAGTTAGCAATTGTAGAGTACAAAGAAGTGTTAAGGAGTGTTAATCATGTGCCTAGTATGGTTAGTATCGGTGAAATATCGATGGAATTAATGAGCCCTCCTAATTATCGTATGGCTTACGAATACTATGACAAAGCAATTCAGGAATTGGGGATTCAGATATTAGGTGCCTCAAAAGATAAGGAAAAAGCAAGATTAGGGCAGCAAATTGAAGAATTGACTCCAAAAAGAAATAGGGCAAAATCCTATGTTGATGATTTTGATAAGGCCAAGGATAAAAAACAAGAAGGAAATCGTTTGATGGAAGGGGAAGAAGAAGATGTTGATTGATTATTACTTTATTTATAATTGAATGATTAATAAAAAAAAGTGAGCCTTAATTGGAGGCTACTGAAAAAGTCCCAAGTGTCAGAATGTTAATAAATTAGCAGTAAAATACAAGGTAAAAACTTGGTATTTTACTGCTTTTTTTGTATCTTAAGGGTCTAAAATAAAGATACTTA
>Ga0172379_10005211_pt1 | contig 18349 bp, 12 predicted proteins | sample GrowelOW334metaG_FD_119756 | JGI IMG/M metagenome (GOLD analysis project Ga0172379, IMG submission 119756) | Groundwater microbial communities from an aquifer near a municipal landfill in Southern Ontario, Canada - Groundwater well OW334 metaG | ecosystem: Environmental > Aquatic > Deep...
AGATTTAAAATTATTTTTCGAAACGCAGTTTGGGGATTTTATAAATATTGAAAATAAAATCTATATAAAGCCTGTAATTGGCTTGAATGAGACGTTATATTACAATGGCGAAAATACAGACAGGGGCAATCCAAATGGGCTTTTAAAAATAGAAGAAGAGTTGAACCAAAGACTTTATGCGGAAAGCGGGGATTTGTATGATGCGGCTTTTAAGAAAAGTGAAAATACGGTGCTAGCCATAATTTATGAAGGAGTTGGTGCCTCCGGAAGCGGGGAAGCCAAAACTTTTATGTTGGCGCGTGAATTTTTGACTCGTGAACCGATTAAATCAACATATGGAATTACTTTTTTGGCTCACGAATTTGCGCACGCACTGGGCATGCCGGATTTTTCACACAAGCAGCAAGATGAACTTGATTCCGAGGTTGTTTTTACAAGCGACGATTTGATGGGAAGTGGCCGTTACAAGCCATTAAAATACACATATTTATCAGGGGAAATTAAAACACACATGATTTCACATGAGGCAGATTAAGAATAAATTTTTGCTGATTTTTTTATTGGTGGGAGTTATCCCTCTTGTTGTGATGGGCGCGATTGCAATTTTTAGCGTTACGCGGACTCATAATGTAGACGTTTCTTCTTTGGAATTGCAGCTGCTTAGGCAAAAAAAAGAAGAAATTACAAAACTTATAGATGAAACCGTTGGAATTTTGCAGGTGCAGGTTGGTTATGAACAAAATGTTGAGATAAGCGACAAGGATCAGGAATTTTTGCTTACCGCCCTTTTTGAAACAAATAAAAATCTAAAAGAAGTGGCGTTTGTGGACATGCAAGGGCATGAAACCAAGAAGCTTTTTAGCGACGTTGATAACGGCGAGGCAATTCAACTTTTAAATGTTTCGGAGCTTTCTAAATTTACAATTCCCAAGAGTGGCCAAGATTACATAGGTAATGTTTATTATACCGCGCAAGGGCCAATGGTTACGATTTCCGTGCCGGTAAAAAATAAAAATAAAGTAAATATAATGGTTTTGATTGGAGAAATGAGTCTTGCGGCGGTGCAAAATATTGCAAGTACTGCCAGGCTTGGGGATGAAGGATATTTTTATATATTGGACGAGGACGGGAAGATGATTGCGCATTCACAGCCTGAGAAATTAAAGCTTCAGGCGGATTTTTCGGGCCAAGATTTGGTTGCTTCCGTTTTGCGCGGAGAGCTTAGAAGCGGGCTCGAGACTCGTGATCGTTTTACGAGTGCATGGGGAGTGCCGGTAATTGGCGCCGGAATAAAACTGGATAAAACACAGTGGGCACTCATAGTGGAATGGCCAAAAGATGATGCGTTTGCGGTTATTAGCACAATTAATTTTCAGCTTTATGTGGTTGTGGCTTGTGCATTTTTAATTATTTTACTTCTCACTTTTTGGGTGTCCGCAAAAGTTGCCAGGCCGATTTCCATTTTGAGAGAAGGCGCAACTATAATTGGCGCGGGACATTTTGAACACAGAATTCAAATAGAGACGGATGATGAATTGCAGCAACTCGGTGAATCTTTTAATGTCATGGCTCAAGACTTGGAAATGATTCAAAAGCTGAGAGAGCAGGCAATAAAAGCCGAGGCGTTGCAGAAAAGCTTGGAAAAAGAGAAGGAGCTTTCGCACAATAAAGACGAATTTATTAGGAATGCATCGCATCAATTGCGCACGCCGCTTTCGACTATTTTATGGGGAATAGAAAGCGCAATTCCGCAGGCCCAGCAGCTAAAGCCGGAGCTTGGAAAGGTTTTGCAGAGTTCCCACGCCGGCATGCAAAATCTTAATGAAATTGTTAATGATTTGCTGGCAGTTTCGGAATTTGGCCTTGGATATGAGGAAAAACAAAAAGAGCCTGTTGATTTGGATCCTATTTTAGTTGAGGTGGCCGCTTCATTTGAAAAAATATTTAAAGATAAAAATATTGCTTATAATTACAAAAAAGTGGGCACTCCGGGAAAAGCTACTGCAAACGCAACTGTAATCAAAAAAGCGCTTTCTTACCTTTTCGACAACGCCGGAATTTATTCAAATTCCAAGCTGGATGTTTCTTTAAAAGAAGAGGGGAGCGAAGTTATAATTGAATTTACAGACGACGGAATAGGAATTCCGGAAGATGATAAGAAACTAATTTTTGGACAGTTCTTTAGGGCCAAAAATGCGATTGTAAAAAGGAATGTGGGCACCGGCCTTGGACTTTTTATAGTCAATAATATAATAAAAGGACTTGGTGGCAGAGTGTGGTTTGAATCTACGGAAAACAAGGGAGCTACGTTCTTTGTAGCTTTACCAAAGGCATAATAATCTCAAGAGGGAAAACCTCGCCTCACTCATAAAAATGCTTTCTAATTTTTTGCAAATTAAAGCGCATTTTTATGATTCGGCGTCCTACGCTTCACGGTCGCTAAATTCGCGACCGCTTCGCTACGGAACGGTTTTCTCGCACTTTACTGCCAGCTTATTTTCCCATTAGCGGTAATTGTAATAGTCTTTTTGCACGTGGTTGGTGCGGAAGTATTTGTGATGCAAATGGCGGCCGACCCGGCACCTGTGCCATATTGGCTCGTTATACCCGTTAGCCTGCTAAATAAAACATCGGTTCCTGCGCCATTTAAAGTCGGGTTATAAAGTAGCACGCCATGCATAAGATAAGTTTTTACTATGTCTGTTGCGGCTCCCCAGTTCAAGCCCTGGTAAATCGCATAAAACTGTTCGGTTGTATCGAAATGTATTCCCCACGTAGTTGTGCCTTCACCGGAAATTGCCCTTCCCTGTGCATAACGTAACTGGGAAACAAGGCTTGCTGCCGTTGTTCCAAGCGCCGTATCGCGCTGATAGTTTGATATTGATATAGTCCCAATAACGGCCATAGTGGCCAAAAGGACCGTCACAATTATTACTTCAATTAAGGTGAATGCTTTCTTCATATCTCATTTATCTTACGCCACCAGCAACGAATTGATATATAGGAAGTATTATGGCTAGTGCAATTCCTCCGATTATAAGACCCATTCCAAGCAACATTAGTGGCTCCAAAAGAGTCATAAGCGCTTTTAATGTTTGTTCAAAATTGCGCTGGTAGAATTTGGCGAGCGTAATATAAATATTTTCAAGATCACCGGTTTGTTCGCCAACGGTAGTCATTCCGGAGACAATCTGTGGAAAAAGATTTTTTTGATCTTTTAGTGTACTGCCTAGAGGAACTCCCTTAGCCACATCCTCCTTTATTCTTTCAATTCCTTGTTTATATATTTTGCCGGAAAGAATCTTGCCGGTTATATCAAGACTGTCCAGAATACTTATGCCACTGGATAGCAGAATTCCCATTGTCCAACAGTAGCGGTAAATATTTAATTGTTTAAACAATTTTCGCGTGAGCGGAAATCTTGCAATAAACCCCGATACAATACTTCTGCCGATAAGAGTTTTGGCGAGAAATATTAAAAATCCTATTAATAAGCCAAGAATTATGGCATCCGCCAAATAATTTGAGCTTACAAGATTTCCTGTACTAACAATTATTTGTGTAAAAGCAGGCAGTTTCATGTCCGACTGGGCAAAAAACGTGCTTAACTTTGGAATTACGAAAATAAACATGAATATAATTACAAAAACGCTTAAGCTCATAAGAATCGCCGGATAAATCATGGCGCCCACAATTTTGTTTTTCAGAGCATTGTCTTTATTAAACTGTGTCGCAATTGTTTTTAATGATTTTTCCAGATTTCCGGAAGCTTCACCGGCTTTTATAAGATTGGTTACAACATCCGGGAAAAGCATGGGGTAGTGTTCCAATGAAGTGGAAAGGGGAGAGCCCTTTTCTATTGTGAACTGGAAGTCCGAAAGAAGCCTTTTAATTGATGAATTATCCGTATCTTCAATCAAAATTCTTATTGAATCCGCAATAGGAAGTCCAGCAGAAACCATGGTATGCAAATTTTCAAAAAGCATGTATCTGTCCAGTAGGGAAAGACTTACGCCTCCACCAAATTTTGTAGATTTCCCTCCTCCAAATCCTTTTTTCTCATCAAGTTCCAAAAGGGTAAGGCCGCGTTTCGTTAAATACGCAATAAGATCCTCTCGGTTTGATGCTTCAACTTCGCCGGGGTCAATTTCTCCTTTTTTATTTACTGCTTTGTAACGATATATTGCCATATAAAATTAAGCACGAATTACGCGGAAGACTTCATCTATGCTGGTAATTCCACTTTCTGCTTTTTCCAGTCCGTCTTCGAACATGGTTATCATTCCCTGTTGTAGCGCTACGCTTTTTACCATCTCAGCCGATTCTTTCTTCAAAATCAAATCTGTAATTTCCGGAGACGCATCGAGTACTTCAAAAATTCCTATTTGCCCGCGGTAGCCTGTGCCGCCGCATTTTGGGCATCCGCGACCATAATAAAGCTGAGCAGGAACTTCCAAATTAGTTCTAAATTTATTCGAACGCGCCGCTTGATCAAGAATAAGGGCCTTTAGATTTTCATCTACTGGCTTGCTTTCCGTGCAATCCGGGCAAAGCTTGCGCACAAGACGCTGGGCAACCACAGTACGTAGAGTGGAAGCCAAAAGGAAAGGCTCTGCATTAAGGTCAATCATACGTGGAATGGCAGTTGCAGCATCGTCCGTATGGAGAGTTGTAAGAACAAGATGACCAGTTAGCGAGGCGTGAATAGAAAGCTCCGCAGTTTCGGAGTCACGAATTTCTCCCACCATCATAATATCCGGATTTTGACGCAAGAATGAGCGCAACCCTTCTGCAAATGTTAATCCCGTTTTTTCATTTACCTGAGTTTGATTTACGCGTTTCATGTCATACTCAATAGGATCTTCGATAGTTGCAATGCTAACTTCCGGCTTATTTAAAATCGTAATAAGCGTGTAAAGAGTTGTAGTTTTACCGGAACCGGTTGGACCAGTTACTAGAATGAGTCCATTTGAACGCTTAATACAATCCAGCAGCAAATCATGATTTCTCTTTGTGGCGCCAAGACTGTCGATATTTAAAGGTCTGCGGCTGCCTGCCAAAAGCCTCAAAACGGCTTTCTCTCCATGCAATGTCGGCATAATAGACACACGAACCGCGATTTGTTCATCTTCAAAACTAAAGCGGAAACGTCCATCTTGCGGAACGCGGTGTTCATCAATTTGTAAATTGGACATGATTTTAATACGTGCAATAAGCGCTGGTTGAATTACCGCCGGCAACTCCACGATGTCATGCAAAATTCCATCAATTCTATATCTTATTACAAGAGTGTCCTGAGATGACTCTATATGTATGTCGGATGCCCTGCTAGAGGCCGCATGTTCCAAAATAGTGTCAAACATAGTAATGACCGGCAGCTCCGTGGCAAGCGTTTTATCTTTTCCTTTGGAAACCGCAAGTTTCTTTGCGTTCTCGTCGATAATTCTCTGGAATTCTTTTCCGATACTACGTTTATAAAGCTTAGTAAGCTCGGAAAAATCTTCTATAGAAACCACCATCGGATTCACGTATTTGCCAAGTTTTTGTTCCACATAATTTATAGTGGCCAAATCATTTGGATCGGTCATAGCCAGCGTTATGAGGTTTTCCGTGGCAGAAACCACAAATATTCCTCTGGCTTTGGAAGTTGCTTCGGGAATTAGGCCATATTCCGCGGCATTGCCTTGCATTCCTGGAGTCACATGCAAAATTTGCAATTTTAAGTACTGTGCCAGCGCGTCAAAAAAGAAACGCTCGTTCATACCGCTTTGGCCAATCAAAACGTTTTCTATGGTCGTATTAAGACGTATGCTTTCTTCTTTTGCCTTCGCATAAACAGCTTCGGTCACCAAGCCGTCTTTTATTACGATTTCTTTTAATTTTGATTCCGGGATATGCATATTTTTATTTTAATTTTTGAATTTTCCTTAATTTTTAATTTACGCATTTCTTATAACATTCAGCCCAAAGATTGTTATAAATTGATTTCCCCAAATGAGCAGAGTTAAAAGTGAAATGTAAATGAAAGGCGCTATTGGCAGTCTGTCTTTTCTTCGCATAATAAACATTACAAGGCTTGCTACTGCGGTTAAACAGAATGAAAATGAGATTAACAGAACTGCACTTGGCCAACCGACCAAAAGAGCAGCAATGGCTCCAAGTAAAACTTCTTCGCGGCAAATCCAGCGCGCTTTGGAATATTTTTCGACTGCAAAAAGGACTCCGCCAAAAACAAAAGCCGAGCCAAAGGCAAGAATCACCGGCACAAAGAATTTCTTAAAAACGTAGAAAGAAAAATACCCGGCATTTGCAGGGTTATAAGCCCCAAGAAGATTTCGTGTTGCAGGGCTTGCTTTCCACGCGTACCACTGCAGAGGAACCATCAATATTGCATTCAAAAGCAAATAGGCCAGTAAAACTATAATCACAAACTTTAGCGTTTTAGTAGAAAGCATTCCTCTAAAATCGAGCACAAGCAGGAGCACGGCGCATCCCCATATTGCAATCAGGTGTGTCCAATTTAAGATTTCATAGTAATTCATAGAATTTTTTGATGTTTGTTTTTTTTGATCTTTTTAATAAGTGTCCTCATTTGGAAGAATAGTGAGGTCCGTTCCGGTTTCATACAAACTTGCATTATTGCCGCCATCATTTGCTTCCGCATTAGTAGTGCCGCTGGTGTAATAACTGCTTTCCAAATTTGCATCTATCTCAAAAGTGCTTGGAGGTGTGGCTGCAGCATCACGGCAAACATACCTGTAATATCTGTCCGCATTTGTAAGTTCATTAATTCCATCAACATCCGCAGCAGGACTATGGTTTGGATCTATAGGAAAGTTGGAAATAGCTGCGCCACCGGTTGTATCCGAAATTTTTACCGGAATCCAGCCTGTTCCGTCAACGTCACCTGCACCTGCTGCAGTTGTTTGAATCCAAGTAGCAGCTGCTCCGCCCCAACCAGTGGCTGTAGTTGTATCTATAAAATCAGCGGTATCACTTGGATATGAAACTGCGATGCTTTCGCTTGCTTTGTCTAAGCAGTAAAGATCATCTGCGGCTCCTCCAACATATGGTGTGCTCACGGTCGATAAATAAAGCGCTATAGCGGATTTTATGGAAGCCAAATCCGACATTCTTTGCGTATCACGAGATTTTTTTAGAATTTCAGCAGGATTTAAAATCAAAACAGTGGCAACAGCCAAGACTGCGACTATTGTTAGCACGATGAGCAACTCTACGAGAGTGAAACCTGCGCGCACTTTCTCGCTACCATTATTTTTAGTGCCAATAAGTATCAGTCTTTTCATATTTTAATTTTTAATGATTAAGTGAAATATTTAAAAATCATCACTCGCAGGAAGAATTGAAAGATCCGTTCCAACTTCATACAGAATTGCATTGTTTCCGCCATCATTGGCTTCTGAATTAGTAGTGCCACTTGTGTAGTAGCTGCTTTCTAGGTTTGCATCCAATTCAAAGGTGCTTGGAGGTGAGGTCAATGTGGCAGTTGAAGGACGACAAGCATATCTATATGTCCTGTCTGCATTAGTAACGCCAGCCGCTGTTACGCTTTGATTTGGATCTATTGGGAAGTTGGAAATTGCAGCGCCACCGGTTGTATCCGAAATTTTTACCGGAATCCAGCCTGTTCCATCAACTTCGCCAAGTTCTGCTACAGTGGCAACCTGTCCCCAAGATGCGGCCAATTGAGTCCAGCCAACTCCAACTGCAGCTCCATCCGGATCAGCTGGTGGAGTTGCGTCGGTAATATCTGTAGTAGCCTCCGCTATCGATACATATAAACGGCTATTTGCCGATACTGCCGAATCAACGCAACCTGCATCGGTTGCAGCCCCACCCAAATATGGAGTACTTACAGTCGATAAATAGAGAGCAATCGCAGATTTAATAGAAGAAAGATCGGACATTCTTTGAGTGTCGCGAGATTTTTTTAGAATTTCAGCAGGATTTAAAATCAAAACAGTAGCAACAGCCAAGACTGCGACTATTGTTAGCACGATGAGCAACTCTACGAGAGTGAAACCGGCACGCTTTTGCTCGTTACAATTATTTTTAGTGCCAATAAGTATCAGTCTTTTCATATTTTAGTTTTAAGAAATTAAGCGGAAAGATTAAAAGTCATTGGTGCTTGGAAGGATTGAAAGATCCGTTCCAACTTCATACAAACTAGCATTATCACCGCCATCATTGGCTTCTGCATTAGTAGTTCCGCTTGTGTAGTAGCTGCTTTCCAGATTTGCATCTAATTCGAAAGTGCTCGGAGGGGTACCGGCAGCGGCGCGACATGAATATCTGTACATTCTTATAGCGTTTGTAATTTCATTTAATCCATCAACTTCGGTAGTTGCACTATGATTTGGGTCTATTGGGTAATTGGAAATTGCAGCGCCACCGGTAGTATCGGAAATTTTTACTGGAATCCATCCGGTCCCATCAACTTCACCGGCTTCCGCACCTGCGGCTTGCAGCCAACCAGTAGCATCTTGATCCCAAGAGGCCGGTGGCGTGGTATCGGCAAAGTCAGTAGAAACAGGATATGAAACAGCAATACTTTCACTTGCTCCTACGTTAAGGCAGTAGTTGTCATCCGCGACTCCGCCAACATATGGAGTGCTTACAGTTGCCAAATAAAGAGCAATCGCCGATTTAATGGAGCCAAGATCGGACATTCTCTGAGTGTCGCGTGATTTCTTTAAAATTTCAGCAGGATTCAAAATCAAAACTGTGGCCACGGCCAAAACCGCAACTATAGTGAGAACGATAAGCAATTCGACGAGGGTAAACCCGGATCGCTTTTTCGCATTCTCATCATTTTTAGTTCCAATAAGTATTAGCCTTTTCATATCTTAAATATTAAATTAAATAAATTTAAAAAGTATCCGTGCCAGGCAAAATAGTTAAATTCGTGCCCACTTCGTAAAGGTTTGCATTGTCTCCGCCATCGGAAGTTTCTGCATTGGTGGCAACGCCGGATCCGGCATAATAACTACTTTCCAGATTTGCATCTATTTCGAAAGTGCTTGGAGCGGTTGCGTATGCTGAACTATAGCAAGCATATCTGTACATGCGGTCTGCATTTGTTACGGCGCCCACTGCGGCCACATTTGAATTAGGGTCAAGTGGCCAATTGGAAATGGAAGCACCTCCGCTTGTTCCGGTAAGATTTACCGGAATCCAGCCGGCGCCACTTATAAGTCCGGCATTTGCTTTTGTAACTTGAGTCCATGCGTTTGCCCCTGCGTCACCCCACGTTGCCGGAGGAGTTGCGTCTGTTACTAATTCAGTATCGCTTGGATATGATAACCAAATATTTCTTTCGGCAGCCGTGCCATCATCGGCACATCCGTCATCCAAAACTCCGCCCAATATAGGTGCGGTCGCAGTGGATAGGTAAAGTCCGATTGCAGACTTCATGGAGCCAACATCAGACATTCTCTGTGTATCACGTGATTTTTTGAGGATTTCGGCAGGGTTCAGAATAAGTACCGTGGCAACAGCCAAAATCGCGACTATAGTAAGCACAATAAGTAACTCTACAAGTGTAAACCCTGTCCCCATTTGCCTGTTATTGTTATTTGTGTTGATAAGAATTAACCTTTTCATATTTTTGTACACGTAAAGTTATAAAAACTATTGTCTGTTTGTTATTAAATATTATATCATATTTTTAGTAAATAGCATTGGTTAAATTTAGTGAAATCCACACATATGAAAAGTCTGTCAAGTAGAGTTTTTGCCGGTTTTTTTAACAAAAAAGGCATGATTTTGATAGAAATTCTAATTGGTATTGTAGTTTTGGCTGTAGCGGCGATTTTAATCACACAAATGAGCGTAACGACCTTTCGTTCCACTAAAGCTACTGGCCAACAAAGCGTGATGAACGGTTTGGCTCAGGAAGCATTGGAAGCCGCGGAAGCGCTTGTTACAGCGGATTGGCGCAATATTTATGATAAAACAAAGGGGTCGCAAGAATATTATCCAAAAATTAATACCGGAGCGTGGACTCTCACAACAGACATCGCAGATAAGACAATCACTTTGGATGGAGTGGCATATTCGAGGTGGGTAATTATTGATAATGTTCAAAGAGATGGGAGCGACAATATAGTGCCAAGTGGCACAGACGACCCGTCAACACAAAAAGTCACTGTCAACGTTACAGCCTCCGGTTTACCAAATTTGGTTTACACTCGTTATTTCGGTCGGGATCGCAATACAACTCTTAGCCAGACAGACTGGAGCGGGAGTGCGGGACAAGAAACAAACCCAGCAAGTGGGTTTGATGCAAATTACAATAGTTCATATTCAAGTACCGATGGAAATCTTGTACTTGGCACAGACATAACGCTTCAGCAATAAAATTAATATGAAAAAAGTTAGTACACCAAAATTAAAACGTCCGCAGAACTCATTGCTTCCAAAAATCTTTATCGTGCTGGTGGCGATTTTTGCGCTTATTGGTTTGGTGATTTTGACTGTTAACTATTTTGGCGATTCTGCGAAGCGTCCAATAGGTAGAGGAAAATTTAAGGAATTAACGAAGCCGCGCGTGATTAATGAGCAGCTTTTAATTCCCGATACGCAAAAAATAATAGAAATAGAGGGAAGAAGTTTTGCGCCAATAGAAAATAAAGTGGAAGTTCCTCTTGTGCCGCTGGATGCCGGAGACGAAGTGGTTGTGCCGCAGGCAAAACTTACAATTAAAGGCGCATATGAACTTGCGAACAAAAAAGCTCTTTCGTGGAGCGCAGGTGCCGAGTTGTCTTTTATAAAATCTCTTGGCACAGTAACCCTGGAGGGCAAAAGTTCGCAGTGGCAAGCCGTATTTTTTATTCCAAAAGGTTCCAGCAAAAGTTACGAAATTATAATTCAGGAAGATAAAATAGTTTCCGCAAAGGCGGTTTCCGGCAATGCGGTGGGAGAAGAATTACCGGGAACTTGGTTTGATTCCGGCGAAGCTCTAAAGAGACTTGCAGAAATGCCGCAATTTGAAGATTGCACCATTTATGCAATCGGTTTTGCCTACGACACGGATGGTAAAAAATGGAGATATGCGGTTGCAACAAATTTAGGTATTACTTCACTTGAACTTTAATATGCATAAATATTTTGAAGAGAAAAAAACGCGATATACAAAAAAACAAATAATAATTATTGCTGTGATAGTGATTTTATGTGTCTCCATATTCAACGTGTGGATATTCGCCTCATATTCGCCAAGTTGTAATAAAAATATCACCACTCTGGTGGAGGCCGTAAAAAATAGATATCCATTCTTAAATCCGGCTCAAAGTTTTTACGAAAAAAAAGACATGATAGTTGATATCCAATCTCTAAGAGAAGAACTTACGAAGTTGGGGAAAAATCGCAGATTAACAATTTATTTTGAGTTTTTAAATACAGGCGCAAATATTGCAGTCAATAAAGAATTGACTCTTTGGCCTGGAAGTTTGATGAAAATGCCGATTGCCATGGCCGTAATGAAGAAAATTGAAAAAGGGGAATGGAGGCTGGATGATGAGCTGGTGCTTTTGGAAGAAGATGTAAGTCCAGATTTTGGAGAACTATATAAAGAGCCGGTTGGCACGCGGTACACAATAGAAAAACTTTTGGAAGAAATGCTGATTAATTCTGATAATACGGCAAGAACAATCTTTATGAGGAATTTGGGAGGAGAAGAAAGATTTAATGTTGTTGACCACTTGGGTATAGAGGATGTTATAAATGAAAACCAAGAAGTGAATTCCAAGCGCTACTCTGTTTTCTGGCGAGCGCTTTTTTCGGCCAGTTATTTGTCGCCGGAGCATTCGCAGAAACTATTGGAAATACTTACGGAAACGCCGTTTGAAAACTATCTCGCGCTTGGATTGCCGAAAAATGTTAAATTTACTCACAAAATAGGAGTGAATGAGCCAAAAAATATATATGCAGATTCTGGCATTGTGTTTGTGCCGAACCGCCCATATATTTTGACAGTCATGATGGAGGAGAGAGATAAAAACCAAATGGAATATTTAATGAAATTAATATCTAAAAAGACGTATGACTATGTTTCGTCGTATGAAGAATAGAAGGGTATTTATTAAACGCATTATTATAGGTTTTTTGATGTTGCTCTTGGTTGTTGGTAATTTGCCTGCAGATATTGTTGGGAAAAATCTATCTGAATTGATCTTTCCTCACAGAATTGTGGATAAACTTTTTTTAGCAAAGCAAGTTTCGAGAGTTGTTGATAATTTTGGCGTACAAAAAGCTGAAGCCAATACTGCTTTTACTCCAAGCACCGGCCAAATTGTAGTAGGTACCGATGCTTTTAACGGCTGGCGTCAGACATTAATGCCAGATAACGTTGGTCTTGCCACTTTTGCTACTACGTTAAGATCATGGGCAATAAACACTACTGCCTCCGGTTTAAATGTCAATCTTACTGTTCCCAACGTTGACGTTTCCGGCACAGGCACAAACAAGCTCCTCGTCAATACGAGATGGCAAACATCTTCGGCGTCGCTCACGCCGATACGTTTTCAAATTTGCGATTGGGTTTCTGCAACCGGCGTTAATGCGGTCGCCGATGCGGCATGTAGTACCGGAGGTTGGCGAACACTGAATTTTGGCAAACAAGATATAACTCCCGTCGCTGGTACCATGTATTGGAATCATAAATTCGCGACCACCGCTGGGCATGGAACGCCAAACAAAATCGGTGGCCCGAGCGCAAACTCCACGACCGCTAATTCTGGAACAAATTCCCAGCCATCGTTTGAAGTCTTTGATGGCTATTTTTCCGATGCGTCGACCGGCACCGCCATTTCAACGCCACTCACCAACTTTGTTTCTTCCGGCAGTGTTAAAGTGAGGGTCTTTTCGACAGTTGCCACAGCGAGCTTGGGTTTTGCCTGGGACTATCTTTCTGTGGAGCCTGCTGTGGATACAAGTTTGCTGGCGTATTCTCGTGTAATTACCACTGGCTCGGAATCAACTCCTTCTACGAACAATTATTCGAACACATTTGCCAATGAATTAACCACTGGAATGAATAACAGTATAACAACAACAACGAGCGGCGCTGATTTTTATTATAAATTTAAAAATGCCAATACATATATCGGAGCCAATGCGGTATTGGTGAACTACGCTGGTAATCACTCTGCAACTGGTTTGCCGGTAAATAATATTTTTATATGTAATTTTGCAACGGCTCCCACTGGGGATTGCCCTGGTGGAACGTCAGCTAAATGGGAACAGCTAGATACTGCCGGATGGGATCCTGGCACAACCCTCACGCCACATAATTTTTCCAAATATTCCGCTACGATTGGCAACTATATTTCGGGTAGCAGTGAAATTTGGGTGAGAATAAAAAATGCCTATACGACCGCCGGCGGAACTGTTAATACAAATTATATTCGTGCGACAGTTGGTTCCGTGAATGACTCCACAGGCAATTCGGAAGTTACTTTGGGTGCGCTGGTTTCGGGCAGTCTTTCCACCAATACGCAAACAATGGATACTACGGTGGCGACCCCCGCGGCGGGGTCTCTGTATCAAGTAAATCAGGTGCTGGCCACACAAGCAAATCTCTTAAATTCTTACGCTTATGATTGCGTTGGTGTGGCTTCGGCAAGCGCTCCAACCATATGCGCCACCACTGCGGCTGGCGCGGCGATGAGTGTTTCTATGCCCCTTACACAACCAGCCACTTCCACGATTACGGGTGTGAGATATGCGATGCGTTATCGTTCAAATGCCAGCGTGACGACAATAACTGTTCTCCCAGGTATTCGTGATTATGGTGGCGCTTCATCGGTGGGTTCACTGTCCGCACCGACTGCTCCTCAGCTTCCGCAGGCAGGTAACCTTGGAGGATTTGTTGACGTTGGTACACTTGCAACTTCCACAATGATTTATTCCGATGGAGTTGTAACCGAAAATCCCCAGAATAAAATTGATACATCAAACAACCGTGTGCAAATGAGACTGCGCACCGCTGCAAGTACGTTAACCGCCGCCGCTGCAACGCCAACCGATTTGGATTTTGCATTTATGAGTATTAGATGGAGGGCGACGGCTTCGGCACAAACAACGACAATTACAACTCCCAATGCCGGCGCTATTGTAAATGGCACGAATGCTTTTCACAGCTGGAAGCAAGCCATAATGCCGGACAACGTTGGTTTGGCAGTAGCTGCCACAACTACAAGAGGATGGGTGGTGAATACAACCGGTACTGGATTGAATATAAATATGACGGTGCCGAACGTTGACGTGAGTGGAACTGGGACAAATAAACTTTTAGTGAATACTCGATGGCAAGCGTCTGCTGCAACGTTAACGCCAATATATTTTCAAATTTGTGACACAGTTTCATTGACCGGAGTTAATGCGGCGGCAGATGCCGAGTGTGCCGGAGTTGGAAATCCTGGTGGTTGGCGAACATTGAATTTTGGAAAACAAATAATAACACCTGCAGCCGGTGCTATGTATTGGAACCATAGATTTGCAACCACGGCTGGACATGGGACGCCGAACAAAATAGGTGGTCCGAGCGCACAGCCAACTACAGCGAATGCGGGAACAAATTCACAGCCCTCATTTGAGGTGTACGATGGATATTTTGCAGATGCATCGACAGGAGTTGCAATATCAACGCCACTTACAAACTTTGTATCTGCTGGGAATGTAAAAGTTAGGGTGTATTCGACAGTTGCGACAGCTAGTTTGGGATTTACATGGGACTATCTTGCTGTTGAGCCTGCAGTGGATACGAGTTTGCTGGCGTATGCGCGTGTCATTACTACGGGCAGTGAGGCAAGTGCTGCTACAAATAATTATGGTAATACTCAGGCCATGGAGCCGACGGCGCTATATCACAATATTACAACCACAACAGGTGGAGCAGATTTTTATTATAAATTTAAAAATGCTGCAACGTATACGGATGCAAATGCGATATTGATAAATTATGCAGGTAACCATTCTGCATCTGGGTTGCCGGTGAATAACATTTATATATGTAATTTTGCGACGGCTCCTGCGGGAGATTGTCCTGGTGGTGCATCGGCGAAATGGGAACAGCTAGATACGGCAGGATGGGATCCCAGTACAACATTGACTACGCATAATTTCTCCAAATATTCTGCGACGATTGGCAGTTATATTTCTGGGACGAGTGAAATATGGGTGAGAATAAAGAATGCGTATACAACAGCAGGTGGGACAGTTAATACTAACTATATTCGCGTGACTGTTGGTTCTGTTAATGACTCTACGGTCAATTCGGAAGTTTCTGTTGGCGCGTTGGTTGGCGGCAGTCTTTCTACAAATACGCAAACGCTAGATACGACAGTTGCGGCGCCCGCGGCCGGAGCACTTTATCAGGTGAATGAAGTTTTAGCGACGCAAGCAAATTTAGTAAATTCTTATGGCTATGACTGCGTTGGTGTGGTTAGTGCTTCTGCACCAACCATGTGTGCTACCACAGCGGCGGGTGCGGCAATGAATGTATCTATGCCACTTACGCCTCCGGCCAATTCTACGATTACCGGAATTAGATATGCTAGTAGATATCGATCAAACAGTAGCTCACTCACGACGATAACGGTTCTGCCCGGGATTAGAGATTATGGCGGAGCATCTTCGGTTGGTTCGTTGTCTGCAGTTAGTGCACCACAGCTTCCGCAAACAAATGTATTGGGAGGATTTGTTGACGTTGGAACACTCGCAACTTCTGCATTGATTTATTCGGATGGAGTTTTGACAGAGAATCCATGGAATAAAATTGACACTACAAATCACAGGGTGCAGATGAGATTGCGTACGGCGGCGACTACATTAACGGCTGCAGCTGCAACGCCAGTGGACTTGGATTTTGCTTTTATGAGTATTAGGTGGAGAGCTGGAGCCTCCGCTGGTCCAACTTTAACAATCAGCAAAACGGCCGGCTCGGTATATGCCACGAGAAATAGCGGCGCAACTGCACAGTCCGTGCATGATGAAACGTGCACAAGCGCTGCAACATGCGCTGCATTTACTCTTTCCCTTTCATCTGGCTCGGAAACTGTGAATACTCTTACATTCACAGAAGTCGGGACTGCATCGGCTCAAAACACGTTAAGTCACGTTGCCGTATATTATGATACTGATGGGAATTGGGCGGATGCAGGGGCAGAAACATTGTTTGGTCAGGGGACTAATAATGGGGTAGAAACTGCATATATTCCCGGAACGCTTAGTATGACATCGGGTAATACGTATTATTTATATTTAAAATATGATTTGGACAGTTCCGCTCCAAGTTATCCGGCGGGAGGAGAAACTGTTAGTTGGAGCATTAACGCAGGCAATGATGTAGGTACTACTGGCTCACCCACAAAAACAGGCGCGCCGCAGACTTTAACCGGCACGCAAACCGTTTTGCCAAATGCAACGGGCGTAACTTATGATGTTGGTGGAGATGGTGGTAGAAATGGTGGTGGTGAGGCCGTGGTTAGCGGTTATGGTTTTGGCGTTGCTGTAGGCGCTAATCGCGCAGATTGCACGACCGCCACGATTAACTATGGATGCGTAAAATTTATAGTGGGTGGCACAACAAACGTTGCATCTGGAGATTTTGCATCATGGAGCAACACGCAGATTAGATTTAATATATCTGCCACCCTTGCAAGTGACGGTGGTGTTGGCGCGGTGGAAATACGTGCTGCAAACCAGGCATCTACTGCAAAACTTACCTATTATATTTATCCGCACGTTACCGGAATTAGTGCCGCAAGTTTTGCCGATGGTGGATACCAAGATGGAACATTTACAATAACCGGTGATCATTTGGGGAGCTCAGGTGGAAATTCCAATTTGTTGATTAATGGAGTAGCTCCTTCGGCAACGACACCAACGTGGTCCTCGACTTCCATTTCCAATATAGATATTCCAGATACAGGCACAGATTCCGGAACAATAACGGTAACGCGTTTTAGTGATTCCAAGGCTTCTAACGCTTATGGTAATTTTTATATATATCCGCAAATAACAAGTTTTTCCGGTGCAACTTATCCGGATGGAGGTTTTCAAGATGGCACACTTACAATAAATGGAAATCATTTTGGAACAGGCGGCGTGGCTGCAAATACATCTGTTAATGGATCTACTCCAAGCTCAATTGGAGTTTGGAGCGCCACGTCCATCACTTTAGTAGACATTCCAAATGCAGGTACGGATTCAGGCTCCATCACAGTTACAAATCCTCAAACTTCAGGAGTTTCAAACAGTTATTCCACCTTCTATATATATCCGCAAATTACAGGAACCACGGTATGTAATAAAACAACAACTCCTTCTTGGCCTACAAATGCCGCCAGAATATATGATGCAACCGATACTGCATGCCCAAACAATTTAAAAGATGGGCATGTTGTTGTTAATGGAAATCATCTTGGTGCAGCTGGAACCATTACAGTAATGGGCAATTTAGCTTCACAGGTTACTGTTGCCGGCGGACCATGCGCAAGCTCATACAGCGCTACATGCGCAACAATAGAAATGCCGGCGATTGGAGGCAGCGGATATACTGGCGACCTTGTAGTAACACGCACTGCAAGCGGTCATCAAAATAGTTATGCAGGATTTAGAGTTTTGCCGCGCATCGCATCTTCCACTCCTTTTAATTTAAAAGGTGCGAGGGGAGACACAATTGCAATTGCTGGTAATCATTTTTGTCAGTCAGGATCATGTCCAACTGCATTTAGCGCTGCAGATAAAGTTAGCTTTACCAGCGCGGACGTAACTTCCGGTTCCTCAACTTGGGCAAATACAAGCGTGCCTTCAATAGTTATTCCTGCCGGCGCAACCGATGGAGCAATGACGGTGCTTTCAAATACTAGTTATGTTTCAAACGAGCTTACATACGACATTAAATTTAAACCTACTGTAAGTGACTTAAGCAGATTGCCTGCAAGCGGTTCAACAGATCAATCGCAAAATTTGACGCTTACCGGATCCACTTTTGCCGATGCCAGCGATTCGCCGGCAGATACGTTTACAGACAGTGAGTGGCAAGTTGATGAAGAAGGTACGTTTGTAACACCGGAATGGAGCGATTCAAAAACAAATGTAACCACAGTTACGGTAAATACAACGGATGGAACTTTTGCCGGCAATCGCGCAGGGCAAACAGATTTAGCCTGCGGAACAACTTATTCTTGGAGATTTAGATATAAAGACAATAGTGGCGTTACAAATGCAGAGTGGTCGGATTATTCCTCTACATATACATTCTCAACTCCATCATGCGGACCGAATGCAACAAGTTTTACAAATAATACCGAAGGCGGACTAA
>Ga0172379_10005212_pt1 | contig 18344 bp, 17 predicted proteins | sample GrowelOW334metaG_FD_119756 | JGI IMG/M metagenome (GOLD analysis project Ga0172379, IMG submission 119756) | Groundwater microbial communities from an aquifer near a municipal landfill in Southern Ontario, Canada - Groundwater well OW334 metaG | ecosystem: Environmental > Aquatic > Deep...
TTCGCTTTATTTTTTGCCTTATGGGCTTTTCCCCGATCGTTCGTCTCCGTTTCTTGACTCCTGGAGTCGTTTTCCTGCTTTCTTGTTTCCAGCTCATCGCGAAGCCGAGCATGGGCCTCCGATCGCTCCGAAACGCGCCATCTCGATGAGCGCTCGGCGATTCGCGCATAGGGAAACCCTCGGATCGCGCAGGGGGTGGGTTCATCAGCTAATTCGATATAACCCAAAAACTTAGAAATCGCTGAATGACCGATTCTCGGACCGTCTCCTTCGCTCCCGAGCCAGAGGGTCTTTAGGACTTGCCGCAGATTTTCGGGGTCACCCGCGTCCGATTCCAGAATCAGAGAATATCCATGGATCTTTGACGATATATCCGAAAAGAAGGCCTCGAGTCGGCGAAGGGCTTCGGCAGCCCGCAGCCGGGCGGTATTCGAGCCTTCCTCGAATAAAAGCATCCCTCCCTCATCGGATTCGATGAGTCGTGCCCCGCTCGAGACCGCCGAGGCGCGCGTTTCGCTTATGATAAGAGTGGCCGTTGCCGGATCGGAGCGCCGCATTTGCGAAAAATAAGGTATCTTGACGAGGATTCCGATCATGCCGGTTCGACCTTGCGCGACCACGCTTATCCGCGTAAAATTATGCTAGGGAGCCATAGTGCCGCATATAAAGTATCGAACGAAGCTGTCCACTTCATTACGCCTCGACTTCCTCCCGGATGGCGAGTTTCGCGCTGTCGTAGATACAATGGGCGAAATCGGGTATCCGAAGCTCGCGATTAACGCCGATCTTGTTTCTTTCGCCCTCCTTGAACTCGTCGCGAATTCCCTTCGGGCCCACAAAGAGAGAAAAATCGATGAACCGGTTCGCATCGATTTCCGAATCGAGGACAATGCCCTCGCCGTGACCGTCGTGGATTCGGGTAGGGGCTTCAACCCGACGCGCTTGCCCTACGATCTCGACGCTCCGGTTGCCGGAGTCGACCTCATGAGCTCGGAATTCAGCGAATACCGCGAGAAAAACGGAGGCAGTCGCTTCGGCATCGGTCTCTATGTCGCAAAAAAAACCTTCCCGCGTTTTAACCTACGCTTTATCGATAGAGAGGACCAGACCTGTCCCTGGTATTCCGGGGCGGTGAAGGGAACATGCATCGATGTCGCCGTACCGCTTGCGGCCATGGTAACGGAACCGGGTAAAGAAGCGGAAACCGTGACAAGTCATGGCGACAAACCGCCCAAAAGCCACCTCGATTCGTTTTCTCCGATCGAGGATTATGAGTCTCTAGAAATTATCGAGGAAGTCCGATGAACGGCGAACGGCGAGAGGGGATGCGGGCAAAAAGCTTTGCGCGCATTTTGATTACGATAGAAGATAGCGCTGGCTATGTAGCCGATGTGAGTCCCAATGGTTTTCGCGGCCTTTTCCCCAATTTTTTCGACATCGAAAAAAATATGCTTTTAGAGATCAACGTTTCATTCGAGGAACTGGGCGTCGGCCCATTCTCCGTTTTCGCCAAGGCTCGGTGGACAAAATTCTCCGATGGAGCTTTTGAAGTAGGTTTCGAATTGATGCCGGCATGCGGACGAGCCGAGCTTCTTCTCTTTGAGCGCATACGATACTACTATTCTCAGCCTTTCAGGGAAAAAACTTGACTCCACCCCCCGCCGATGCTAGACTCCCACCCGCACGGATTTGAAGGACTTACGGAAGTCGCTTTGGCTCTTTCGAGGTCGCTCCACTCTGGAGTTCCAGGCCCCCGCGGGCGGCGATAGGATCGGCAATGATTTGGGATAGCATAATCCAGGTGTTGAGCGGACCGCTTCTCGCCAAAATAGCCCTTGCCGCGGTGATTGGCGCCGTATTCCTTTTTCTCCGTCGAGCGGAGACGGAGGGATTTACTGTCGAGTACGTCTATTCGGCGGTCCTACTCGCAGTCCGCGATATTCTTTACGCCATATTCCCATTCGAAGACCTCTTTCGGGTATCGGATCTTCTTCTTTTCGCCCTTCTTTTTCATGCGACAGCGGCTTTTTTTGTCAAGAAAGCATCACTGATCGTTCCACTCGCGATAGCGAGTTCCATGGCCCTTCTGCTCTCCTTGAAAGCTATTTTCGGCTTTGCTCCCGCCATCCCTTCCGAGCTTTTTCGGCTCTTCGCCCTGGTCCCGGCCCTAGCCTCATTTGTTTTCGTGGCGATGAACGGCTCGGGGGCCGATGAGTCCGGCCCATTACACGCCTATAGATCTCGCTTCCCGCTCGCCGCGGGGAGCGTCATCTATATAATCTCAGGCACTATTTTCGGGCCCGCTTCCTTTATCTTCCAAGCGTTAATAGTTCCCGTTTTCTATTTTCTTCTCATCGGTCTCGCCGTTATCTACGAAGACGGGCTCAGAAAGGGACTGGTCGGGGCTGTCTCTTATTACGAGGAATCGATCGACAGCCTTTACGATTTGCTTTCGCGTACCGGCGAGTCGCTGAAAGCGGGTTTTTCACTTCAGGATCTGCTCGATGGCATGGCTGGCGTAGTCGAGGAAAAGACCAACGCCGATGGCGTCCTTATTCTTCTGGCCGAGGAAGAGGAAGAGTCTTTTGCCGTACGCGCGCTCCATGGGCATTTTCCGCCACCCTTCAAACTTCCCGAAAGCCTTCCACGCGATGAGGAGAGAGTCACGGCGCATCTACGTCATGCTCGCGTTAGGATTGGCGAAGGCCTTCTTGGCGAGACCGCGCAGATCGGAAGTCCTTTATTCATCCCCGATGCCTCAGCGGATGCCAGGATAGCCAAAAACGGCGAAGAGGCTTGGCTCAAGCTTCGTTCTTTGCTCGCGGCTCCGCTGGTCGTGCGCGATCGCGTCATCGGCCTTCTCGTTCTCGCGCGCATTCGGGACGAGGCATTCGACGAGCGCGACTTCGATCGGCTCAAGCTATTAGCCGATTTCGGCTCGATCGCGGTAGCGAATTCGTTTAGCTTTCTCGAAGCCGCCGAACAAAGCGATATCGATCGCGAAGCCGCGATCGCCGAGGGCATTCAACGCACTCTTTCGCCGAGCAAAATCCCCGATGTCGGCCCATTGACCTTTTCCGCTTTCACCGACCCCGCGCGCGGAGTATGCTCGGATTATTACGATGTGATACGAACCGGCTCGGATCGTTGCGTCGTGGCGATGGGAGACGTAGCCGGAAAGGGCGTCGCGGCGAGTCTCGTCATGGTGATGATGCGTTCGATTTTGCAGCTCATCACCAATTCCACCAAAGATACCGCGACCTTGCTGACCTGGGTCAATCGAGGCATCGCCGGAAAGATCGATATGGATCATTTCGCGACTCTCGGCTTAATTTCGATCGACGCGTCCTCTGGCGAACTCGAGTTCGCGAACGCCGCCCATCAGCCCGTGCTCATCTATCGTAAAGATTCCGACGCCATCGAAACGGTCGATATCAAGAGCATTCCCATCGGAGTCGAGCGGGCTACTCAATACGCGGCCAAGCGATTCAAGTTGCGGACGGGCGACGTGCTCGTCCTCTATACTGATGGAATAGTGGAGGCTATGAACGAGAACGGGAAACAATTCGGGCGCAAGAACCTAGGTTCCGCGATATTGCGGAGCAGGGACCTTGCTGCCAGCAAAATAGCCGAGGCGATTCGCGATGATGTCCGGGAGTTTGCCGGCCGCGCGAGGCGTCACGACGACCAATCCGTACTGGTCGTGAGGGCGAAGATATGACGGGAGGAGCTTAAGGGCATGGAACTCAAAATCCGTAAAAGCGGCGAAACCTACATCATCGACGTAAACGGCGAGATGGACTTGTACAATTCGTACAAGCTCAAGGAGATCGTGATGAGGATGCTCGAGAAAAAAGTCGAGAAATTCATCATCAATCTCGAAAATGTCGGGTATATCGATTCGAGCGGCATCGGCGCCTTGATTTACATTTGCTCGACGATCAAGAAGATGAATCACCTCCTCGTGATAACCAACATCCACGGTTCGGTGAAAAAAGTCATCGAACTTACGAAGCTTATGGGGTATTTCCCTATCACCCCGAGCATCGAAGAAGCATTGCAGCGAATGGAGGGGTAGGTATGGCGAACGAAAATCTCGTGAACGGCATACTCGAGATCAGGGTAAACGAAAATTCGCCCCTCTTCGACAAAAGCGGTATGCTTCATAAGGAATTTCCCTCGGACTTCAGGCAAATACGCTATTTTACACTGCTCATCGTGCAATCCGCTCCTCCGGATATTAAGGAAATCAATCTTCTCGAGCAGCAGATCAGCGAGATCATCAAAAACGCGGTCAAGCATGGCAACAAATCCAACGCCGAAAAAAAAGTACGAGTGTGGTATTCTTTCAGCGCCGAACATGCCCACCTTATCGTCGAGGACGAGGGCGAAGGCTTCAAGGATCTCGAGCGTTGGAATGATTTCAATCGTAAACGACAAGCCTGCCTCGATACCGCCGATTTCGCGGGCCTTGCCGATTTTGTCGCATTCCGTACCGTACGTAGCGATGACAACGACGGCGGCAACGCCCTCTTCGCGGCTCTCGAATACTGGGATGGCGGCTTCGTATTCAACCACAGACGCAACTGCGTCGCCGTTCTTAAGCACTTCCCCAAGCGCCGTTTGGGACTAGCCGTGGAAGGCGAATCCTGATCCCCGATAGGGTCGCCGGTAAGTAGCTGTATTCGATTCGACACGGGGAGAAGAGGCTTTCGAAGGCTTGGTGGGACGGGGCCTGGCATGGCAACAAGGAGGAGTTCGGCAAGCTCGCCCCTCCTTGTTGCCATGCCACCCGTCGTTCTTCCGGGAAGTCGAAGCGCTTTTCCTGGTTTGAGCCGATCAGGCTGAGCTAATTGCTCGCTTGAATTTATTAGCCCCTCATCCCCTGCGGAAAGCTTAAGTATGCGTGCTATGAGCGATCGCCTTGGCGGTCAGTCGCGCGCGTCTTGAGCGGCCGCCTTCGACCCAGTTGCGCCCGCGCTCCGCGCGGCGAGCCAGCGTATCACAGCCGCCAGTAGCGCACTCAGTCGCCCGCATTACCCAGAGGCCACCGCGCAAAAAACCAAGCTCCGACTCAAGCGCAAATTGAACCAGCCTCGAGTCGCTAACTACCCAGCGACCGGAGCTTCCGGTGAAGCCACCGCGTGGGGTGTCGTCGAAAAAGGGGGCCCCGCTTGCCGGAGTCTCCTTTTTCGACGACAGGACCCCACGACTTGGCGGCCCCGAAAACCCCGGACGAAGCGTAAAAAGGCCCCAAGGCTAGTCCATTTTGAAAGCCACCTTCACGAGACCCTCTACGCTAATCGCGTCGTCGTCGGTGAAAGCGCGACCGTATAGAGATTCGAAAAGGAACCTGAAATCCTCGGGTTTCATATCGTCGTACTCGACCCCGTAATAGACGTACTCGGAGTCGCGAATAACTCGCTTAAGAATACCGTAGACCTTGATTATACGCTCTCCGACTGAAATGTTGAGTTCGACCCGGGAATCGGGTAGGAGGGATGCTGCGAGCTCCCGAGAAGAATTGGAGAAGAGAATCCCTCCCGCGCTCACATCGATAACATCGGCTTTGAAGTCGGATTTCTTTTTGGGAGCGTTCTTGAAGTACCCATTGATTTTTAGGGAATAAGCAAGGACCTTGGCGAATTGCGTGAACAAGTCGACTATCGCCAAGTCGAAGGGAGCCTTGCCGGGAGTCCGATTGATCAGGCTGACGCATCCGATCACGTATTCTTGAAAGATGACGGGGACGAGAAGTTGGGAAAGGATTCCCTCCTCTCGCTTGCCTCTTTCGAAGCGGGCCGTCTCTATTTCCACATGCTCCGCGCTTACGCCTTCTTCTTGGAGGAAATCGGCGAACTGCGACCGAGTGATTATTCTCGGTCGTACATAAGGATCGAGGGCGGGTAGTCCGCCCGCTGAGGTGGGAAGATAGAAGGCTTTTCCCGTGCGGACGACGACTCGCTCCTCGATGCTTTCCGGTTTTCTATCTTTCCACATGAGGATCGCTCGATCACTGGCAAATTCGGCCCCTTTGACGTTGAACTCTTGGACGAGTACGCGAATATCCGCGGGCTCGAAGTCGGGAGAGGGCTCCGGTTCGGAGACTGGATCGAACTCGCGGCTCATCGGGAAAGCCAGATCGTAGCGATCCCCCATAAAGGAAAAGCCAGCTCCGAAATTCGCCGGCGGCGCGCGTCGCGAGTAGCGTCTTCCGAGATTTTTATAGACAGTGTCGGGCAGTTCTACGATAAGGCTCGCTTCTTTCGTCTCTAAAAGGTGAGCGCGGAATGCCATGGGTTGTTCGCGATAGACAAAGCGGAATTCGTAAATTTGCCCCCGTTTGAGAAGTCGAAGCGGCATGGCATGGGATAGGACGAGGCAGTCTTTGCGTACTTCGGTTATCGTAACCGGCCATTCTCCTTTTCCGGCGATCAAGAGCACGCGTGCTTTTTCATCGCGCGCCGAACCGAGCACGAATTCCTTTTCTATGCGCTTTAGGCTCGTGGCCATCCTATCTCCTTAGGGCAATGAAGCGGGTTCCCAGGGATCCGCGCTCGCGGGAGGCGGGACGGAAAGGCCCGTCGAATCTACGGCGAGCTCATCCACGCGCCATGATCCTTCGATACGGTGCAATCGTATTTCGCCAATGGCTCGCGGCCGCCGCGAACCTCCGACCCCGCTTAAATTAGCTTCGAGACGTATTCGCGCGAGGGCCGCGTCTTCTTCGATAACTATTCGGCCGATTCGGAAGTAAACGACTTTTGGCTCCGAGAGGAATGGCGCCGAAAGCGCTTCGAGAAGCGTTTCCCTTCCCGGACTGGCAAGGCTGGTTTCCACTCGGCCTTCGATCAAAGCCTCGAGGAATTTTCTTATGACTGCCACCGTCGCCTTTCGCTCGGGATTTACGCCGCGTTCGTCCTCCAAGGGGCCTATCTCGAAATCCGAGGGAAAGAGAGGCCCTTCGCGCGCCGCGAGTCCGAAAGCCCGCGAAGAGGCGATGCTCGCCTGGAAGGCCGGAGGGCTTGCGGAGCCTGGCGAGGCCGTAGCGCCCCCGGTAGCCCCGGTCGCGGGACGCATTTGTATGGGTGGAGGCGCGTCGGAGCTCGGCTTCGGTTGAGAGAAAGCGAGGGCGGCGCATAGAAAGGCCATTGCCGTTTGCAGCGCTCGGGCGCTGGAATTTTTTCGCATTACGGTTACATTTCTACTATAATTCCGCCTCAGGGTCAAATCAGGAGCCGCGAGTCCATGAGCAAAAGCCTTTTTCTCGAGCAGCTGGCAACCGAATTCTCAGAACCCGTACGGGACCCGCTCTGGGGTAATATTTTTCTCACTCCCGCATTCGAGCGTCTGGCGTCCTCGACACCCTTCGCGAAGCTTGCGGGGATCAAGCAGCTTGGACCGGCTTACCTCGTCTATCCCGGGGCGACTCATACTCGCTACGCCCATTCGCTAGGCGTTTTCAATATGGCTCGAAGGATTTTACAATCGCTGGTTTCGCGCAAATCCGGTCTGGAGAGTCTGGGCTTTATAACGAAGGAGGGACTCGATTCCTTTTTGGCGGCGGCGCTCTGTCATGACCTTGGCCATTTCCCTTTCGCCCATTCGCTCAAGGAACTTCCGCTCGAGGAACATGAGGCTTTGACCGCTCGCCTCATGCTTGCCGAGCCTATCCGATCGCTCGTCGGCAAGGCTGGCGGAGATCCAGATTTGGCGGCCGCAATCGTAGATCAGGCTATGTACGCTGGCAGCGAAAAAAGCGCGAACAAGGAGCTTCGGTTTTTTCGAGGGCTCCTCTCGGGCGTCCTCGATCCGGATAAGCTCGACTATTTGAACCGCGACGCGTATTTTTGCGGCGTACCCTACGGGGTTCAAGATACCGAATTCATACTTCAGCGCCTCGTTTTGTCCGGAGAGCGCATGGGTATCGAAGAGCGCGGTCTCATGAGCGTCGAGGGCGTCCTTTTCGCGAAGTACCTCATGTATCGCTCCGTCTATTGGCATCGAGGCGTTAGGTCGGCGACGGCGATGGTGAAAAAAGCCGTTTTTATCGGGTTACGTGAATCCGCTATCGCGCCTGAGGAACTTTACGGCCTCGAAGATTCGGGCTTCGTGGCTCTTTTGCGATCGCGTTCCTTTAAGCCTTTTTCCCTCGCGGAAGCGGCCCTTTCCGGCCGCGCTTTTCAGCCGCTGCTTGACCTTCCTTTCGATGCGGGCGACCCTCGGCACGAGGCTCTGCTCGACTTGGAGGCTCGCTCGAGCTTTGAGGAGGCGATAGCGCGTCGGGCATCGGCATTGGGAAACGCCTGCGACCCGCTCGACCTCGTTTTGGATATTCCGGAACCGGTATCCTTCGAGTCCGATCTTCCGATCGTGGATGGAGAGGGACAGTCCCTTCCCTTCAGCGACAGCTCGACGGTTTTCGCGCCGACCGTCGTTGCCGGTTTTTCGCGTTCCTTGAGGCGGATACGCTTGCTAGCGGCTCGGCCCGGCGAAGGCCTTTTGCGCGCCGCTCGCGAATCCTTGGCATGAAGGGGACTGCCCCCGAATATTCGCGGCGGACTCGAGCCTGTCGTTGCGGAATCGCTTAAGTTGGATACACTTGTAGGTGAGCGCTAGTATCGAGCGGAGGGATTGATGGACATACGCAATTTGATGGAAGAAGCCGTCCTCAGCATGGTCGAGGAGCTTTTTACGATAGAAGAGACCGAGAAATCTCTGGGCTTTTGCACCTGCGGACAGTGTCGGCTGGATGTGGCTTGTTATGTGCTTAATCGGATCAAGCCCGAGTACATAGTCTCGAGTCGAGGCCTCGCCTACAGCGAGCGTGATTTTTTGGAAAAAGTGCAGAGGAGGGCCGATATCATCTCTCTCGCCAAAGAAGGCTGGTCGAGGGTCGACCACCGGCCGCGTCATCTTGGGGCGGGTGGAGCCATCAAGGTCAAGGTCGAGCTTCCCGAAGGTCCGGCCTTCAATCTGCCGACCATAATGGGCCGAGCTTTCAATGGTATGAATTTCGAGCCTCTAGCCGAGGGTTCGGCGACTCTCGTAATGGATGGCTCCCCCGCTCCCATGGTGGATCCGAATTGGCAAAACCCCTTCATCCTGGCGCAAGCGACCGCGGGTACCTATATATTCTGGGCTCGTCCCATGCAAGCCAAGAAAGCCGGCGCGGAAAAAAGTTTTTCCTTCGAAATTCGCATAGACGTTCCGGGTTTCGAAGCGGTCTCACACTATTTCGAGTTCGATATCACCGCGGATCGCGACGCTCGGGACGAATTTTCCTTGCAGAGCGTCCACAAGGTACCAGACCTCTATCTATTTCCGAAGTGACGGAACTCAGCGGCAATAGCTGAAAAGCTCGGCGGCGGGCACGAGTTCAACATAATGATATGAGCGATTCTCGCCTCGTCCTTCCTGTCGGCGAATTTTTATCACTCGGTAAACAATCATCCGCGGCGTGGGCAAGGGGAGGCCGAGCACTCTCCCGTTGAGATCGACGAGATCGTTTAGGCGGAGCGGCCGATCGATCTCTTGCTCCTCTCCATCAGGGAAAATTATACAATTCTCCAATATAGTCATACCCTAACAGTAGCTTTTTTCTTCCCTCCGGTACACTGCACATCCGTGTAGTCTTGTTCGTCTGAAATGCAGGTTCTGTCGCTTTTATTTATTCAAGCTTTCGTTGACAGCACTCTCCGAAAAGGTAGTATAAGAGCGTGGTGGGAAAAAGTGGTAAAACGTAGGAACTAGTGGGATGAATCTACTAACGGGTGAGTTCAGGAATACATTGGACGAAAAAGGACGGCTCTCGCTCCCCGCTCGGCTTCGTAGCGAGTTGCTTGGCAATGCCTTCGTCCTCACCCAGGGAGTAGATAAATGTCTGTGGCTCTTTCCGCCTGAACAGTGGGCGACGCTTTCCACGAAGCTCATGGAATCGACCTCGCTTTTTCAGCAAAGGGCTCGCCTTGTGCAAAGGCGAATATTGGCGCCGGCGCAAGAGGTGGAGATCGATAAGCTTGGGCGAATAATGATTCCGCAAAGCCTGCGCGAGTGGGCCGGTCTAGACAAGGAGTGCGTGATCCTAGGGATAACGAAATACATAGAGATCTGGAATGGCGAGGCGTATAAGAAGTATTTGGAGGAATCCGAGTCGGATTTCCTCGCGGCCGCCGAAGAACTGGGAGGTTTGACGCTCTAGGGCTTTTGCCCGAGACGTCGGAATGGCTATGGCAGAGATCGTTCATGTGCCGGTTATGCTCGATGAAGTTCTCTCCCTTCTCGTGCCGCCCCGTCCGGATTCTCTTATGCTCGACTGCACCCTTGGGGAAGGGGGCCATGCCGAGGCATTTCTATCCCGGTATCCCGCACTCCGCTATGCGGGGGTCGACGCGGACCCCCGCATCCAAGCCAAGGCGAAGGAAAGATTAAAGCCTTTCGCTGGAAGAGTCGCCTTTCTTTCCGGCTACTACGACGAGGTGCTCGCGGATTGGGTCGCGGGCAGGCTCGCGCAGGCGGAAGCCGAGATCGGGCCGGCTTCGGAAAAAGAAATGGAGCCGCGGCTTGTCGCTTCGGATAGACCCGACCTCGTTCTTTTTGATCTTGGCATCTCTATGCATCATTATGTGGAAGCCGGACGCGGTTTCGGCTTTGGCAAGGATGAGCCTCTCGATATGCGTCTTTCTCCCTTCGCGCCTCGAAGCGCGGCGGACATCGTCAACGAGGAACGCGAAGAAGAGCTGGCTCGCATTATATATCTGTACGGCGAAGAGCGCTATTCGCGGCGTATCGCGCGTACCCTCGTGGAGGCGCGACGCTCCGGCCGCATCCAGGATTCCGGCCGCCTTGCCGAGCTCGTCAAGTCCGCGGTTCCCGGCGAATATAGGCACGGACGCATTCACCCCGCCACCAGAACCTTTCAAGCGCTCCGCATCGCGGTAAACGACGAGCTGGGCAGGGCCGAGCGCGGAATCGGTCTGGCGGCTTCGCTGCTGGCCGAGGGCGGCATTCTTTGCGTTATAAGTTTTCACTCGCTCGAGGATCGCATCTCCAAGACTCTTCTTCGCGGGCTGTCCGGTCGAGGGCCGGAAGCGGAAAAAATCATGGAGGCGGCCTCGGAATGCGAAAAGAAAGCTTCGGGCGGTCATGCGGCAAGCCGAGCATCCTCCACTAAAGAGAAAAAAACGCCGATCATCGGTATATCGCGGCCCGAGCCATGCTTTGAGCTAGTCGTAAAAAAAGCGCTCGAGCCGAGTCCCGAGGAAACGGCGAGAAATCCCGCTTCCCGAAGCGCGAAATTGCGCGCGGTTCGCAAAATCGCGAGCGGCGCGGGAAAGGCCATGCCATGAAACGTCCTACCGTCGCCTTGCTCGTCGTTGCGATTCCCCTTCTTCTCCTGCTCACGGTGTGGCAATCGGGCCGATTCGCGACCATTTCGGCCGAATCGCGGCGACTCGAAAATTCGCAGCACGAATGGGTGGACGCTAATAAAAAGATAATCGGCTCGATCGCGGTCCTTTCAAGCCGCGAACGAGCCGATCGCCTGGCCCTGAGCATGGGCTTGGAAAAGGCGAGCCCGGATCGTCGTCTTATCGTCGAGGCCAAGCGCCCCGCAACGCAATCGAAGTCTTCCGCGGCACAGGCTGCCGCTCATAGTTCCGCGCTCAAGGGCGGGGATAAAAAGGCCAGCGGCGCGAAAAAGGCGGGCATCGATGGCTGAGGCTCTCGGCTTTAGCGCATCGGAAACCGCCGCTATTCTTGCGACGGCGGGAATCGAAGTCCGGGCGATTCTCGGCGATGCGCGCGCGCGATACGTATCGGCGGCGGCCGATTCGAGAAAGGTGAAAGAGGGGGCTTTATTCGTAGCCCTGCCCGGCGAGCGAGTCGATGGCCATGATTTCGCTCTCGCGACCCTTGAAGGAGGCGCTTCATGCCTCCTTCTCGAAGCGGACAAAGCCCAGGCTTTCGAAGCGAGATTGAGCGCCGCGCTCGCGGGGAAAAAAGCGGCGGCTCTTCTCGTTTCCGACACTCTCCACGCCTTCCAAGCCATCGCCCGCGAACGCCGCAGGCGTTTTTGCTCCCTCAAGCGAATAGGCATAACCGGTTCGAGCGGGAAGACGACGACGAAGGAATGCGTCGCCGCGGCTCTGAGCGCTTCGTCATCCGTGGTGATGAATCCAGGTAATCTTAATTCCGATATAGGATTATCCCTCTCGATGTTCGAGATCGCCCCCGAGCACGAGTTTGGCGTTTTCGAGATGGGTATGAATCGCAAGGGCGAGATGTCGGAGTTAGCCTCGATTTTTGAGCCCGATATCGCCTTAGTAACCAACATCGGAACCGCGCATATCGGACTCATCGGTTCGCGCGACGCTATCGCCACCGAAAAGAAATGTGTCTTTTCCCGCTTTGACGGGCCGCAGGTCGGTTTCGTGCCGGAAAATGACGACTACAATGCCTTTCTCAAGGATGGCGTTCAGGGCGAGATTTTCGATTTCGGCCTCCGCAGTACGCGGGGATTCAACGGAGCCACGGATTTAGGCTTGGACGGCTGGGCCATCGACTGGAGAGGCGTTCGTATCCGTTTTCCACTCGTGGGGAAGCATAATCTCGTGAATGGCTTGGCGGCCCTGTCGATCGCCGAGAGCCTGGGGGCAGACCCCGCCGAAGCCGCGCGCGGACTCGAATCCGTACGCCCCTTATTCGGTCGCTCCGAAATCGTACGAGGTGCTGTTACGCTCGTCCGCGACTGCTATAATTCGAATCCCGACAGTTCCGAAGCGGCCATGGATTTTTGCGACTCGCTTGGTTTCGAGGGACGTCGGCTGTATGTGATCGGTTCCATGCTCGAGCTTGGCGAAGCATCGGAAGCCGCGCATCGGAGAGTCGGGGAAGCCGCCGCTCGATCCAAGGCCGATGCTCTCTTTATTTTCGGAGAGGAAGCGCGGCCTCTCTATGAAGAAGCTCGCTTGCGTGGCTTCAAGGGCTTTATCTTTCATGAAACTGACATCGATCGTCTAGGCTCCGCCATTCAAGCCTGGCTGAGGCCCGGGGATCTGGTTCTTCTCAAGGCTTCTCGCAGCGTCGCCCTTGAGCGTGTTGCCGATTATATTCCGAAATAGGGGAGGCGAAACGTGTTTTTGGAGCTTCTGTATCCGCTCGTCAAATTCTTTTCACCTCTCAATGTTTTTCGTTACTTGACCTTCCGCTCGGCATACGCGGCGGTGACCGCGCTGCTAATAGCTTTTCTTCTCGGGCCCGGACTTATCGAGCGGCTTCGCGTGCTTAAATTTGGCCAGTCGGTAAGGACCGACGGTCCGGAAAGCCATCTCGCCAAGACGGGAACGCCGACGATGGGAGGCCTCCTAATTATTTTAGCCGTCTCCGTCGCCGTTTTATTATGGAGCGATTTTCACAGTATCTATACCTGGGTAAGCTTAGGGGCGCTGATCGGCTTCGGCCTTATCGGATTTGTCGACGACTGGCTCAAAATAAAAAAACGCAATTCCGATGGCATTTCCGTGGCCTTTAAATTCTGGTCGCAGATACTCGTGGCCTCGGCCGTGGCTCTCGTACTGTATTTTACCGGCGGAAGCGAAACGACCAGGCTCTATGTGCCATTTTTCAAGTTCCCGGTGCTCGATTTGGGTATCGCATGGGTTCCCATCGCCGTTATCTATGTCGTGTATTGGTCGAATGCCGTCAATCTTTCCGACGGGCTCGATGGGCTTGCGACTGGCCTCGTCATCATGGCCTTGATCGCTTTTTCCATTCTCACCTATCTGTCCGGTCGCGCGGACTGGTCGGCTTACCTTGGAATACCCTTCATTCGCGGGGCGGGCGAGCTCACAGTTTTCAATCTCGCCCTCATGGGCGCTTGCGTCGGTTTCCTCTGGTTCAATTCTCATCCCGCGGAAATATTCATGGGCGATGTGGGCTCGCTCGCCTTGGGCGGCGTTCTCGGAACCCTCTCCTTGATTGTGAAAAAGGAAGTGCTTCTTCTTCTTGTAGGCGGCGTTTTTATACTCGAAGTGGTCTCGGTAGTGCTGCAAGTCGGCTATTTTAAAGCCACTAAGGGGAAAAGGCTGTTTAAAATGGCGCCGCTTCACCATCATTTCGAGCTCAAGGGTTGGAAAGAGACGAAGGTTGTCACTCGCTTTTGGATTCTTGGCGGGCTATTCGCCATCATCGCCCTCTCGACACTGAAAATACAGTAGGACCGCGAGCATGCCGAGGGTTTTCGCCGTTGAACCGATCTCTTCCCGCGCCCAGGGAGATCGCCCTTTGCTCGCGGCGGTTTTTCTCCTCGCGGGGACGGGCTTTGCCGCACTATGGTCGGCATCAGCCGGATACGCTATTTCCCTCGGCCGTACTCCTCATTATTTCATTCTGCGCCAAGCCATCAATTTTTTGCCGGCACTCTTAGCCTTCGGCGTTTGCGCGTTTTTGCCGCTCGAAATTATTCGCGAAAAGATGGGCCTTATAACCCTCGCCAGCTTGATTTTTCTCGCTCTCCCTTTTGTTCCCGGCCTTGGCGAAAATAGAAACGGGGCTTCCCGCTGGATCGATATAAGCATTACGACTCTGCAGCCTTCGGAATTTTGGAAGCCGGTTTCGATTCTCTACCTAAGTCATGTGCTCGATAAACGAAAGGATAGAATCGAAAGAGAGCCGCGAATTCTTATCCCTCCCTTTCTCATGATCTCGTTGGGCGCTCTGGTTATTTTTCTGCAAAACGATTTTTCAACCGCGGCTATCAGTTTCGCCTCGGGGGTCGTCATTCTTTGGATCGCCGGCGCTCCATCCCTGTTTTTCGCTGGAATAGCCGGCCTGTTTATTCCTTTAGGGGCGCTTATCGTCCTGACGAGCGATTTTCGGCTCAAACGCATACTCACCTTTCTTTTTCCCGCGTACGAACCCCATGGTCAAGGCTATCAGATGCTCGGCTCGCTCCGGGCCATTAAATCGGGCGGATTCTTCGGAAAGGGAATAGGTCTTGGAACGCTCAAACTGGGCAGCGTCCCCGCGGTCCAGTCCGATTTTATTTTCGCGGCATGGTCGGAAGAGACGGGATTTCTTGGAGTCCTGGCTTTTTTCGCGCTTTGGGGGCTTCTAGCCTTTAGAGCCTTCAGAAATTCTTTTTCCGAAGGCCCCGGCTTTCGTTCTTGGCTCGGTTTCGGTTTGACTTCGCTTTTGTTGATGGAAACCTTGATAAATGTCGCGGTGGCGGCCGGTGTCATTCCGGCGACCGGAATAGCGCTTCCTTTTTTCTCGGCTGGCGGCTCATCCTTGATTTCGACGACCGCGACTTGCGGTCTTCTTTTAAACCTGTCCAAGCCAATCGATGCGCCTTTCATGGGCCGAAGGGAGGGCGATCGTGTCTGAAAGCGCGGCAAGCGGCGCCTATCGCAGAGATCCGAATGTGGATTTTTCATATTTCCCCGATCCAAAAAAGCGAAGCGCCGCCGCCAGGTCCCGAAATTCGGTTTCGCGCGACGCCGAAAGTCGAGTCGACCGTGGATCAGGCTTCGATGGAGATTTCGCCGAAGGCCGATGTCCTGGCGAAACCGGGAGTGCCACCATCGGGAAGAGGCGGGAAGCGCGGGCACCGGGCGCGACGCCCCGAGAACGAGCGGAGGACAATCGCCCGACTTCCCGTAAACGAAGTAAAAAGAAATCCAAGGAAGTCCTGGAACGAAGCCTCGGTATTCTCTTAGCCGCCGTCGCCGTAGCAATAGTCGCCACTGGCCTGTTTTTCATGCTGCCGCATCTATTAAGGATTACCCGCGTCGAAATCCGGGGCGCCGAAGTCATGAGCCGATCGGAAGTGATCGCGGCTTCTCTTTTATCGGGGAATGAGTATTTTTTCTCGATCGATTCCGATCGAATTCATGCCGCTCTTCTCGCGTCGCCCAGGATAGCCGAGGCGGTCGTGTCCAGGCGTTTTCCCAATGGAATTCGGATGGATATACGCGAGAGGAAAGGCGTCGCGGCTATTTTCGCCGATGTGGAAGGGCGGACCTCTCTTGTGCAGTTCGATGTCGAAGGCGTCGCTTTCGCCTTTGGCGCTGCCCCGAGCGCTTCGGCGGTTTCCAAATCCGAAGCCGCGGGCACGAAGGCGGGAGTTCCGGCGGCGGGCGCTCGGCCAGTTTCCCGTATCGATCTTCCCGTGCTCTCCGGTTTTCGTTTCAAGGATTTCCGGCTGGGAACTCGGCTCCCTTCGTCCCTTTTGCCCTTGCTTTCGTCCTTGGCGGAAATCGGTTCGACCGCGCCGTCGCTTTTAGCCGCTTTTTCGGAAATCCGGGTAGTCAAAACGAAGTTCGGAGAGATCGAACTGCTCCTCTATCCGCTCCATCATCATATCCCGGTACGCACCGGCGCCGACTTGAACGAGTCGACGCTGCGCTCTATCATACTGGTCCTCGACGTTCTCGCAACCCGCGTCCCCGAGGACGCGGTCGAGGAGATCGACTTCCGTACGGGCACGATCGTGTACCGAAGCAAGGAGGGACAGTCTGGCTGAGAATCTCATCGTCGGGCTCGATGTGGGCACGGCGCAAACCCGAGCCGTTATCGGGGAATATAACGAGAGCGGCGTCCTCGAAATCACGGGCGTCGGCACAGCCGCGTCCACCGGGTTGCGCAAGGGCGTCGTGGTCAATATCGAGGCGACTCTGGCCTCCGTAGCCGCCGCCGTAGAGGCGGCCGAGCTCATGTCTGGCCGGGAAGCGAAAGATTGCTTTGTCGGCGTCGCCGGTGCCAATATCGAGGGCATAAATAGCCGCGGTGTCGTAGCCGTAACGGGCAAGGGCCGCGAGATTACGCGCGAGGATGTGGACCGGGTCATCGAAGCGGCGCGCGCCGTCGTCATCCCGATGGATCGCGAGGTTCTGCACGTGATCCCGCAGACTTTCATCGTGGACGATCAAAAGGGCATCAGAAATCCGCTGGATATGATCGGCGTTCGACTCGAGGCCGAAGTCCATATCATCACTGGTTCCGTAACAACCGCGCAAAATCTCGTGAAATGCGTGAATCGAGCCGGATTCAAGGTCGAACGCCTCATCTTGCAGAGCCTGGCCGCAGCGAGGGCGACACTCTCGTCCGACGAAAAGGAACTCGGTTGCCTTCTCGTCGATCTTGGCGCGGGCACGACCAACCTTCTCGTCTATTCCGATGGCGCGCCGTATTTTTCGAGTGTCATCCCCGTGGGTGGCTCCCAAGTCACCAATGATATTTCGATAATGCTCTCCGTTTCGATGGATGCGGCGGAAAAGATAAAGCGCGAGTCCGCTTCCGCCTGGCTTCCCGCGGTGGACGGCGAGGAATCCTTCGTGGTTCCGAGCGTCGGGGGCAGGGCCCCCGTGGAGAATTCACGGCGCAAGCTCTGTTCCATCGTTCAGCCGCGCATGGAAGAGATATTGACGATGGCCCGGGAACGGGTCGAGAAAATGGGCCATTGGCGCCATATAAAGGGCGGAGTCGTTCTTTCGGGCGGCGGAGCTCTCATGCAGGGCGTGCCCGAGCTTGCGCTGCAGATTTTCGGGATGCCGGTCCGCGTCGGCAATCCTATCACTCTCGGAGGTCTCGTCGACGAATATCGGAGCCCGGTTTGGGCTACCGGTGTCGGCCTCGTGCTTCTCGGAGCCGAGTCGATCGCTCCCGAGCAGCGTCGCGCGGGCGCTCGTGAGACGGGACGCCAGGAAAAAAACAAGGGACCGGGCATCGGTAAATTCTTCGACTGGATCAGGAATGGATTTTTCTAATTAGGGGATGCGCGGTAAAGGCCTTGGGGAAGGCTTTTTCGCGCATTTGAGAGCGAAAGGGGAGGGGAAAATGAATATCGAACTCGTGGACGATGCGCCGAGGGCTGCGAGCCCGACCGTGATCAAGGTGATCGGAGCCGGAGGCGGCGGATCGAACGCGGTCAATAGGATGATAACGGCGGGGCTCAAGAATGTCGGTTTTATCGTGGCGAATACCGACCTCCAAGCTCTGGCGCTATCGAATGCCGAGATCAGGCTCGGCCTCGGCGAAAGCATTACCCATGGACTCGGAGCCGGCGGCAAGCCCGAGGTCGGCGAAAAGTCGGCGCTCGAGGACCGCGAGGCGATTTCCCAAGCCTTGAAAGGCGCCGACATGGTCTTCGTGACCGCCGGCATGGGCGGCGGGACGGGTACCGGCGCCGCTCCCGTAATTGCCCAGATCGCCCGGGACCTCGGCGCGCTCACCGTCGGCGTCGTGACGAAACCCTTCGATTTCGAAGGCAGAGCCAAGGCTCGGCTCGCCGAGGAAGGCATCGAAAAGCTCCGCCAAGCCGTCGATACCCTCATCGTCATCCCGAA
>Ga0172379_10005213_pt1 | contig 18344 bp, 17 predicted proteins | sample GrowelOW334metaG_FD_119756 | JGI IMG/M metagenome (GOLD analysis project Ga0172379, IMG submission 119756) | Groundwater microbial communities from an aquifer near a municipal landfill in Southern Ontario, Canada - Groundwater well OW334 metaG | ecosystem: Environmental > Aquatic > Deep...
GACTCCACCATCCGTTTGCACAAGTGGGATGATGCCGAGGGCAAGCATGCTTTCTGGCACTCATCGGCGCATCTGATGGCTGAAGCGATCGAGAACCTTTATCCGGGAACAAAATTCGGTATCGGTCCGGCTATCGAGAGCGGCTTTTATTATGATATCGACCTCGGAGATAAGGCTTTATCGGAGAATGAGCTAATCGATATCGAGCATAAGATGATCGAGCTGGCGGCAAAAAAATCAGCATTCAACCGCGAGGACATCACCAAGAAAGAGGCTCTCGACCTGTTTAAAGCCAAAGGCGACGAATACAAGGTGGAACTGATCAGCGATCTGGAAGACGGAACCATCACGCTTTATAAACATGGATCGTTTACCGATCTGTGCCGCGGGCCTCACCTGCCGGATACCTCGCCCATCAAGGCCATCAAGGTGGTCAGTCTGGCCGGCGCTTACTGGCGCGGCGACGAGAAGCGCAAGCAGCTCACCCGCATTTACGGCATCACTTTCCCGAAGAAAAGCATGCTCGATGAATATCTGGTATTGCTGGAGGAAGCCAAAAAGCGTGATCACCGGAAAGTGGGCCGCGACCTGGAGCTGTTCACTTTCAGCGCCCGGGTAGGCAGCGGTTTGCCCTTGTGGTTGCCGAAAGGTGCCGCACTGAGGGAGCGCCTGGAAAACTTCCTGAAAAAAATACAGAAAGAATATGGGTATGAAGGGGTGATGACCCCGCATATCGGACAAAAGGAGTTGTATGTGACTTCCGGTCACTATGCCAAATACGGCAAGGACTCATTCCAGCCGATCCATACCCCGGTTGAAGGCGAGGAGTTTCTGCTGAAACCCATGAACTGTCCGCACCACTGTGAGATTTACAAGTACAAGCCCCGCTCCTATAAAGACCTGCCGGTTCGTTTGGCCGAGTTCGGTACCGTATACCGCTATGAGCAAAGTGGTGAACTCCATGGGTTGACCCGGGTGAGAGGCTTTACCCAGGATGATGCACATATTTTCTGCCGTCCCGACCAGATCAAGGAAGAGTTTTCGAAGGTAATCGACATCGTGCTTTATATCTTTAAAACACTTGATTTCAAAGACTTTACCACGCAAATTTCTTTGCGCGACAAGAATACTCCCGATAAGTACATCGGCTCGGATGAAAACTGGGATAAAGCAGAGAAGGCTATTATCGAGGTAGCCGAAGAAAAAGGGTTGATAAGCGTGACTGTTCCGGGCGAGGCTGCCTTTTACGGACCGAAGCTCGATTTTATGGTGAAGGATGCCATTGGGAGAAAGTGGCAGCTGGGTACCATCCAGGTGGATTATAACCTGCCGGAACGCTTTGAATTAGAGTATATTGGACAGGACAATCAGAAACATCGGCCCGTGATGATTCACCGGGCGCCGTTCGGATCGATGGAGCGGTTTGTGGCGGTACTGATTGAACACACTGCCGGGAAGTTCCCCATCTGGCTGACCCCGGATCAGGCTATCGTACTACCAATCAGCGAAAAGTATCAGAATTACGCCGAAGGAGTTTTGAAATTGCTAAATAATTGCGATATTCGCACCCTGATTGACGACCGGAACGAAAAAATCGGTAAGAAAATAAGGGATAACGAGTTAAAGCGTATTCCGTACCTTCTTATCGTGGGTGAAAAAGAGGAAACCGAAGGTACGATATCAGTCCGGAAGCAGGGACAAGGTGATTTGGGTAGTATGAAACCGGAAGATTTTGTTAAAATGATAAATGCGGAGATAAATTTAACATTACGTAAAAACGCCTGATCAACGATTATGTAGAGACAGGCGGTCGCCTGTCTCCGCACAAACGCTGATCGAGGTTGATAAATGAAAATTAATATAGGAGGATAACGCAATTAATCAGACCAAACCTAAATGGGCGCCCCGCAAGCGTGATGAGCTTCGGGAAAAATTCCGGATCAATGAAGAGATCCGTGCCCGTATTGTTCGTGTAGTAGGAGAAAACGTAGAAAATGCAGGCATAGTCAGTCTGCAGGAGGCTTTAAAGATTGCTCAGGACCTCGAAATGGATCTCGTGGAGATCTCTCCCAGTGCGGATCCGCCGGTTTGTAAGGTAACTGATTATAGCAAGTTCCTCTATCAGCAGAGGAAAAAGCAGAAAGAGCTGAAAGCCAAGCAGACTAAGATCATCGTTAAGGAGATCAGGTTCGGCCCGCAGACAGATGATCATGATTTCAATTTCAAGTTGAATCATGCCAAGAAATTCCTCGAAGAGGGTGCCAAGGTGAAGGCTTATGTGTTTTTCAAGGGCCGGTCGATCCTTTTTAAGGAATATGGTGAGGAGCTTTTAAAGCGTTTTGCCGATGAGTTGGAAGATTGGGGCAAGATGGATCAAAACCCCATTCTCGAAGGAAAAAGGATGACAATCATTCTGACATCGAAGAAGAAAAAATAGATTTTTAACTAGTATACAGATGCCGAAAATGAAAACGAAAGCCGGTGCGAAAAAGCGTTTTACGCTCACCGGTACAGGGAAAATCAAGAGAAAGCACGCTTACAAGAGCCACATTCTCACCAAGAAGTCGACCAAGCGCAAACGCAACCTCGGCTATTTTGGATTGGTCGACAAGACCGACTCGAGCAATGTGAAGCTGATGTTAGCAATGAAGTGATTTTTTGGATTTTCCAAAAGGTTTAAAAAAGAGTGTTTAACCAGAATGCAGAGCCACGCAAGAGTTGATTAAATTCACCGCCTGCCTTCAAAAAAAGAAAAAATTATGCCAAGAAGTGTAAACGTTGTAGCAGCGAGAAAAAGAAGGAAAAAGCTGTTATCGCAGACGCGGGGAAATTTCGGACCGCGGGGAAATGTTTGGACAGTAGCCAAGAACACCTATGAAAAAGGGTTAGGGTACGCTTATCGTGACCGGAGAACCAAGAAGAGACATTTCAGGGCTCTTTGGATTGTCAGGATTAATGCAGCCTGTCACGAGAATGGGGTCTCCTATTCGGCTTTTATGGGACAGATCAATAAAGGTGCCTACCAGCTGAACCGTAAGGTACTGGCTGATTTGGCGATGAATGAGCCGAAGGCTTTTGCAGCGATTGCGAAGGCCGTGATGCCGAAATCGTGAGACGAAGAAGAAGATCGTGAGGCGGAAGAACGTGAAGCGAAGAAGAAGATCGTGAAGCGTGAAGCGGTAGAAGATATAAAGGGAAGTTCGGTGAACTTCCCTTTTTTTGTAATTTTATGTTATTGTTTTTGTCTAACGGTGAAATTCAGGTTATGAAGATAGGATTGATCGGGTATGGACATATGGGGAGAGAGGTGGAGAGTGTTGCTTTGCTGAGGGGACATACTGTGGAGTTTGTGATTGATGAGAATAATCAGCAGGATCTGACGGGTGCGGTGCTGGGGGGAGCGGATGTGGTGGTGGAGTTTACCAGGCCGGATGCGGCATTCGGGAATATCAAGGCCTGTCTGGAAGCCGGTGTGCCGGTGGTATCGGGGACAACGGGGTGGCTGGAGAAGCTGGATGAGGCAAAGGGATTGTGCGTGAAGAAGGGGGGCGGACTGTTTTATGCCTCGAATTTTTCGATCGGGGTGAACTTGTTTTTTGAGTTGAATGCCCGGTTGGCGAACCTGATGAGTCCCTATACCGGTTATTCCATCAGGATTGAAGAGATACACCATAACCGCAAGAAAGATGCACCCAGCGGCACGGCATTGATGCTGACGGAACAGATATTACTAGAGAACAAACAGTTAAAGGGCTGGTCGCCCGACCTGGTTCCATCGAAGGATCAGATCGGGATGACGTGTATCAGGGAGGGTAACGTGACCGGAACGCATTCGGTGATGTATTTGTCGGACCAAGACAAGATCACCATCAGGCATGAGGCATTCAGCCGGGAAAGCTTTGCGACCGGGGCCGTATCGGCGGCCGAATTCATGGTAGGCCGGAAGGGCATTTATACCATGAAAGATCTGATAAACAAGAAATTACAGGAATAATAGATGCAGGGGTTACGGAAGGTTAAGTGGCTCATCTGGGTAATCGGCTTGGGAATAGCCGTTGTAGCACTCCGGGTATTGGCCATTGACAGCATCACCATCCATACCCCGGCCAATAAGCCGGCGCTGCAGCCGGGCGATCTCCTCCTGGTTTCGAGAATTCATTACGGCGCCCGGATTCCTTTTGTATATAAAAGATTATCAGGTTTATCCAGGATAAAAAAAGGCGACCTGATTGCCTATAATTTTCCCGAAGGAGATTCCACGGTTGACGGCATCGAACCCTATACCTATTATTCCCTCAAGCGAAAAATGCAATCGGAAAACGATACCACCCCAACATATCCGGCGAAATTCCGCACCATCGCACGGCGCCCGGCCGAGGTCGGCCGGTGTATTGGATTACCGGGCGACACCATCAGGGTACATGTAGAGACGTGCCGTGGCACGTCTCTACAATCGTACGATTATTTGGTGGAGGTGGGAACCAATCCCCTGCCCCGGAAATTCCTCGAAGGCCTGGGGTTAGGCGCCTCAGAGGTGCAGAACGTTCCTGGTTTGGGGTACCTGATGCCGCTGCGGGAGGATCAGTTACGCGAGGTCAGGTTGCGCCCGGAGGTGAAGGCCCAGTCACCTTATTTTCAGGAACCCGGCCGGGGTGATTACAATATTTTCCCGCATGATGCGCGGTATCCGTGGAACCGTGATAACTTTGGGCCGGTCATTGTGCCGAAAAAAGGAGATATTATCCGTCTTACTGCATTAAATCTATGTGTTTATCAGCGAATTATCGAGGCTTATGAAAAAAACCGGATCGAGGTCGGAAACGGACAGATTCATATCAACGGTTCGCCAGCTGATCAGTACACCTTTCAACAGGATTATTACTTTGTTATGGGCGACAACCGGCACCATTCCAGGGATTCGCGGCACTGGGGTTTTCTCCCGGCCGATCATATCATCGGAAAACCGGTTATGGTTTTATTTTCGGCCGGCCGGACTTCCGATGGCCGCATAAAGATTATTTGGAACAGAATTTTTAACACACCACAATGAATATCGATTTTAAAAGCTTCCCGCGCAGGCAGTACATCAAGTTTGCCATTGCAGCAACCATTTACCTGCTTTGGGTGATCTGGCTCGGCAATTATTTCTGGCTGCTTGGTTTACCGGTCATTTTTGACATGTACCTCAGCAAGATGGTCAACTGGACATTTTGGAAGAAACGGAATCAGAAAAACTCCTCCATCGTGGAATGGGTGGATGCGCTGATCTTTGCATTGATTGCCGTTTCGTTCATCAATCTGTTTCTGTTCCAGAACTTTAACATACCAACCTCTTCGATGGAGAAATCGCTCCTGGTGGGTGACTACCTTTTTGTGAGCAAGGTGAGTTACGGTCCCCGGGTTCCGGCCACTCCCCTCTCCTTCCCGCTGGTTCAGCACACGCTGCCGCTGACGAAGGACAAAAACTCCTTCCTGACCTGGATACAGAATCCTTATCGCCGGTTGGCCGGGTTCAACAAGGTTAAGAATAATGACCCGATCGTTTTCAATTATCCGGAGGGCGATACCGTCTGTACCAAATACCAGAGCAATGAGAGTTTTTATAGTCTGGTAAGGCGTTACGGCCGGCAGGCTGTCCTGAATAATACTGATGCATTCGGTAAGATCGTAGTGAGGCCGGTGGATCGCCGCGAAAATTTCATCAAGCGTTGTATCGGGACCCCGGGGGATACCATTGAGGTACGTCATAATTGGGTATTTGTGAACGGGGTAGCCCAGGATTCTATTGAGAACATGCAGTTTACCTATGATATCCTGACCGATGGCACGCCGATCAACCAGAAAAAACTGGAAGCCATGGATGTTGCCAGGGAGGACATCCAATTCTCCAACGGTGAATACATATTGCCTCTATCATTCAAAAAGGCAAAAGAGTTTGCCCGGTTTACCAATGTCAGATCAGTGGCGCTGATGGAAACGCCTGCAGGCGAATGGGATGGCATCACTTTCCCTTTCACGGCTGAATTCAAGTGGAACCGGGATAATTACGGACCCGTCTGGATCCCGAAAAAAGGGGCTACGGTACCGCTGACCTTGCAAAACTTACCCTTGTATGACCGCGTGATCCATGCCTATGAAGGTCATGACCTGAAAGTAACAGGCGGCCAGATTCTGATCGATGGCAAACCGGCCACCAGCTACACCTTTAAGATGGATTATTACTGGATGATGGGTGACAACCGCCACAACTCGGCTGACTCGCGTTTTTGGGGCTTTGTTCCTGAAGATCATATCGTTGGAAAACCGAAGTTCGTTTATCTGTCGATGAACAAGGATAAGAAGTTCCCGGGGAATATAAGGTGGAATCGCGTTTTTATGAAAATACGCTAATAGTAAGGCATCATCGGAGAAGTGTCATCCCCGCGTTCCCCTCGCTCGCCACGGAGCAGTGTCATCCCCGCGAAAGCAGGGACCGTGTCGCTGAGCATGACGTTCGGCAGGAGCGGTTTTCAGCACCTCGTTAGCGGGAAGCGGTCCCCGCTTTCGCGGCGATGACACTTCTCCGATCTAATATATAAGTTTAATATGAAGAAGTACAAAAGCTATATAAAGTGGTCCCTATGGGCACTCCTGGTCCTGCTGGTTTTCCGACTGTTCTTTTTTCAGGTGGTGCGGACGGCCGATTTTCACATGGCATCGACGTTGCTACCGGGTGACCGGGTGATGGTGAATAAGTTCAGGACAGGACTGCGGCTGCCGATTGCGATTATAGGATTGCCCGGGCCCAGTTCGCCTTATGCAGATGGCATCAGGCTGCCGTATATGCGATTGCCGGCATTGAAGAAGATCCAGCGGCAGGAGGTGCTGGTTTTCAACTTGCCGGCAGGGACTGATAAGCCCATCGACAGGAAACGGCTGATGATCAGCCGTGTGGTTGGTCTGCCGGGAGATACCGTGATGATTCTTGACAAGCAGCTGGTGATTAACAATAAGAATGTGGCACCGCCGGTAACCTCCCGGAGCGAGTTCCGTGTAATCACTGAAGGGAAACAGATCGGAGATGATTTTTTGAGGAAACATGATCTTGAAAAGCCCCGGACCATTGCGGATATCGGAATCTATGATTTTGACCTTTCAAAGGAGGACGCGGGCGAAATCGGGAAGATACCGGGTGTGAGGACAGTGAGGGAAACCAAACATTACCTGGGTGACGGATCGGGGGAATATTATCCGGTGTCCAATTTTTTCAAGTGGAACCGTGATCAGTACGGTCCGTTCATCGTGCCAAAAAAAGGGATGAGTGTGCCGGTTGACATCCGGTCGATCGATTTTTACCGCGATATCATTGAGAACCACGAGGGACATGAGGTGATGGTCGATTATGCGGGCGTTCATATCGATGGTAACATCCCATCGACCTACACTTTTGAAAAAGACTACTATTTCGTCCTCAGCGACAGTCGTGACAACCCCGATGACAGCCGTTTAATCGGTTTTGTGCCGGAGGATCATATGCTGGGTGTGGCGAAAAGGATCCTCTGGAGCGGACAGCGCCAATACCAGTATCTGAAGAAATTCCATGCCGGAAGAATCCTGAAGAAGATCAGGTAATAAGAGATCATGAAGGAAGTCTGGCTAAGCACGGCTTATTTGGGTCCGGTACACTATTTCCGGCTGCTGGGCGGTGCTGAAACGGCCTGGATCGAAGCTTGCGAGAATTTCGAAAAGCAATCATGGCGCAACCGGTTCCGAATTTTGTCGGCCAACGGGCCCATCGACCTGAGCATCCCGATCATCAAAGGGCATTCGATCGGTCAGCCCATCCGGGAGGTGAAGGTCGATTATTCGATGAACTGGCAGAAGACCCATTTCCGGTCGGTTGAGTCGGCTTACCGTCGTTCTCCCTATTACGAATTCCTGATTGATGAATTATGCTTTATTTGGGAAATCAGTCCCGAATATCTGTTTGATTATAACCTGATCATTATCAAGGCAATCCTGCGCCTGATGAAATCTCATGCATCAATCCAACTCACGCAGGATTTTGAAAAGCCGGGACATTACGGCGAGTCTGACTACCGGTATTCCATTCACCCGAAAACAAAAAAACAAAGCACCGGTTTTGAGCCGGTGCCTTATCATCAGGTCTTTTCAGACCGTTTTGGCTTTATTCAGGATCTCAGTGTCCTCGATTGGCTTTTCAATGATTTTAAAATCTGAACCCGAGGGTTGCAGAAAAGCGGGAGAACACGTTGGCTACATCAGCGGATTGATTATCGTAAAGGAAATAGGTTTGGTCGGATGTGGAGCGGGAAAATCCCAGATCAATATACATTTTCTTATCCTTATACCCTACCCCGCCTGAGAAAACGTTCATGTTTCTGCCTCTATTAGGCTCTGTAGGTACATCCGCATAAGGGCTTGAATACAAAGCATATCCACCGCGGATGAAATAGTTCCCCAGCAGATTCAGTTCGCCACCGACCCGGAGGTTTGAAGTGGCCCGGTAACGCTGGCTGACGGCTTCATTTTCGCTGAAGTAGTCATAATCAGCCGAACGCAGGCGGCCGGAAGAATAATCAACATATTCATAATCAACTGAGATAAGACCGTATTTGCCGAAGATAAAGGCGGCGCTACCGGTAGCCCTGAACGGTGTGGTCACGGAATAGTTGAATGATCCGTTGGCATCGTAGGTATGGGTCGGTTTGCTGTCGTTCAGGTCGGTCGACATGGTGCTCCGGAAATCATCGGCCAGTTTAAGCGTTGTCGGGGTCTGGATGGAAGCTCCGATACGCAGGAAATCCAGCGGACGGGCCAGGATGCCGATTTTCAGGTTGACCCCGGTGCCGGTCGTATTCAGACTGTTCCGGTAGGTAAATCCATCGAAGAAATTGATCACATCGGTCGGATCGGATTCAGAGTGTTCCCATACCTCGCTATAGTTAGCCCGTTGGGCGCCCATGGTAGCGCCGAGGTAAACACGGTCGGAAAGGTTAAGGCCAAGGCTGAAATCAAATTCTCCCAGTGATCCCCTTGTGCTTACCGTCCGGCGTTGGGTCTGGCCATAATTCGAGCCGTCGAAATCAGAGAAATATACTCCGCCGATGGAATCCCAGTCGATAAGGTAAGTTTCCCAGGCGAGTCCGTCGGTAAACGGGTCCCAGCTGCCATTGGTGCTGTTGGCGGTCCGGACGAATCCATCGACCAGTGAATTGGAATTATTGATCCCTTTCATGGTGATATTCTGTCCGTAATCGCGCAGTTTATTATATCCGATACCGAAGGTGATACCCCGGATACCGCCTGAATTCTCGTCGCTTGTTTTGATCGGGACGACCGCTCCAAAATGGCTGAATCCCATTTTAAAACCGTTGTCGGTCATGCTGTTACTCAGATAGCGGGCAGAAGAAGACCAGGAATTAAAGTCGGCGGTAAAGGCGAATTCACCTGTCCGGTATACTCCGATGCCGGCCGGGTTGATGCTCAGGGAGCCAAAATCGCCACCCACGGCACCAAGGGCTCCGCCCATACTAAGGGAGCGGGTGGTTCCTCCGGTCTGGAGGAAAGAATATCGCAGGACATCCTGTTCGTTTTGGGCGTTTAGTCCGGTAACCATCAGAGCTAACAGACTTAAGGTTAAGATTGTTGTTTTCATATTGTTGAGTAATGTCGTTTTGTTAATGGATATAGCACTTGCATGATACTGTACTTTGGGACCCGGTTTCCGCTTTCGCGGGAAAGACACAAGATCGTCTTATCGTCTCATCGTTTTATCGTTTTCCGATCATGGGAGGAGGCGTTGCTCCTCCCCTACGGGTCTACCGTCTTCCGCCTCCCCCGCCTCCGCCTGAGCGTGAAGCGCCCGAGCTGCTGCCTGATGAGGAGCTGCCTGAAGAGCGTCCCGAGGAGGATGAACCGCTGCTGTAGCTGCCGCCACCGCTGCTGCGACCGGATGAGCTGCCACTGTTGTAGCTGCCGCTGCTCCGGCCGGATGAGCCTGAGCTGCCGCTGTTATAGCTGCCGCTGCTGCGCGGGGCTGAGCTTCCCTGATAGGATGAGCCCGATGAGCTGCGGACGGCGCCTGAGGACTGAGGACTGCTGCGATAGGTTCCGGGCTGGCTGTAGGAAGAAGAGTTGCCGGAGCCTGATGTTCTTGGTCTGACATAAGATGACGACCGGTTCCCGGGGTTATAGCTTCCGCTTTGACGCAGGGAGGATGATCCCTGGGTGGGTGGTTGGCCATAGGTTGAACCTGAACGTGAGCGTATGTAGCTGCTTGAGTTGGTGCGGGCAGGCTGACCGGTTGAGGTCCGGGTTTGCGGATTCTGTCCGGCTGACAGGCTGCTCCGGTAACCCGATGCACGTGATTCTGATTTCAGATCGGATGAGGACCTTGGATCTGCTGTTCTGGTAGTCGGGTTTGATTTTGTTCCCAGGCTGGAGGAAACACCGCCTGAAGTACCCGAGCTGCCGCCGGCCAATACACGGCCGCTTGCCATGGTGCTTCCGATGCGGTCGCCGCTCGGACCATCGGTACGCATGGAGTGTCGCGGACCGTAACTGTAATTATCGCCCCGTCCCGGGCTGTTATAATTCCAATCACCCCACCAGTGATGACCGTAACCCATTCCGTACCATGAATTATAGCCGTAACCGTATCCGTAACCATAATAGTTGCTGTACCACGGGTTATACCATGAATTGTAATATCCGAAGGGTGAATAAAAATCGGAATAGAACGGGTCGTAATAACCGAATCCGCCATAACCATATCCGCCATAACCGAATCCCATACCCATTCCGGAGTACCAGGGATCATAAAATCCGAATCCCATCGAAGGACGATAGAACCGGTTTATGCGGTTGGAGAAATAATAATCATCCTGATCATCATAATAATAATTGCCTTCGTCGCCCTGGTATTCGTTCTGGTTCACGTACTCCTGGTTGGTTGAATCCACGAGTGCGTAATCGCGCTGGGCAACGCGGATAGTATCTTCCGCCATCTTGTTGGCCTCTTGCCTGATAGCGGGCTGCGGTACGGATACCGCATCAATGCGTTTGTTTACAATCACTTGCCTGTCGGAAGGACTGTAATAGACATCATCGGAATTGCCGGATGTCAGAAAAACCCCTGTGCCGCAAGAGCTGGCCAACAGTACAATGGGGAGTAATTTTGCAATTGTTGCTTTCATAATTTCACCCTTCTGTGAGGTTTTAAATATAGGATATTATTTCCTTAATTTGTATTCACATTTCAGAAACGCAAAGCAAATACTGTACCAAACACAACAAAATGGCCAAGGTATTAACATCCCGTAAAGAAAATTATTCGCAGTGGTATAACGATTTGGTTATCAAAGCCGATCTGGCTGAAAATTCAGCCGTCAGGGGCTGTATGGTGATCAAGCCTTATGGTTATGCCATCTGGGAACGCATGCAGCAAGAACTGGACCGAATGTTCAAGGAAACAGGGCATGTTAACGCCTATTTTCCCCTGTTTATCCCGAAATCATTTTTCAGCCGGGAGGCGCAGCATGTGGAAGGTTTTGCAAAAGAATGCGCGGTGGTGACTCATTACAGGCTGATGAAAGATGAGGTGAACGGCGGTCTGAAAGTTGATCCTTCGGCCAAGCTGGAAGAGGAGCTGATCATCCGGCCCACCTCGGAAACCATCATCTGGAATACCTATAAAAACTGGATACAATCTTACCGCGATCTTCCGCTCCTGATCAACCAGTGGGCCAATGTGGTACGCTGGGAAATGCGCACCCGCCTTTTTCTGAGGACAGCTGAATTCCTGTGGCAGGAAGGTCATACCGCACACGAGACCCGTGAAGAGGCTGTTGAGGAAACATTGAAGATTCTGGGGGTGTACGCGACTTTTGCCGAGGAATTCCTGGCCATTCCGGTCATCAAGGGGAGCAAAACGGAATCCGAAAAGTTCGCCGGTGCGATCGACACCTATTGCATAGAAGCGCTGATGCAGGATGGCAAGGCTTTGCAGGCCGGGACTTCCCATTTTCTGGGTCAGAATTTCGCGAAGGCCTTCGACGTGAAATATGCGTCGCGTGAAGGTCGTGAAGAGTATGTCTGGGCAACATCATGGGGCGTTTCCACCCGTCTGATGGGCGCACTGGTGATGGCTCATTCGGATGACAACGGGTTGGTTCTGCCACCTAAACTCGCTCCGCAGCAGGTGGTTATCGTTCCTATCTATAAAACACCTGAAGAGTATGCAGCTACTTGTGAGCGCGCGCATGCCATCAAGGATGAGCTGAAGAAACTGGGAGTTACCGTGAAGGTGGATGACCGTGACAATTACAAGCCCGGCTGGAAATTTGCCGAATATGAACTGAAGGGGGTACCCCTCAGGCTCGCTATCGGACCGAGAGATATGGGAAACGGCACCATCGAAGTGGCCCGTCGCGATACCCTCACCAAGGAGGTTATCCCGCAGGATCAGCTCACGACTTATGTACCGGCCATGCTGGATCAGATGCAGATCGACATCTATCAGCGGGCAATGAAATACAGGACTGAAAACACCTTTAAAGTGGATACCTGGGAAGGCTTCCTTGACCAGGTAGAAAAAGGCGGATTCGTTTCGGCCCATTGGGATGGTGATCCCGCAACGGAGAAGCTCATCCAGGAGGAGACCAAGGCGACGATCCGCTGCATTCCCCTTGATTCGCAGGAGGAACCCGGATTTTGTGTGCGGACGGGCAAACCCTCGGTCCGACGGGTACTTTTTGCCAAATCCTACTAACCACCAGGCGATGAAAAAAAAGAATACCGATCATCAGATCCTGAAAACGCTCTCGAGCAAATCGATATTAAAGCAGCAGATATTCGACAATACCAGCGCGGCTTTCAAATTGCTCAAGCAGGAGCTTTTCCGGTTCACCGAGGATCTCAACGATAAGCTTGAAGGTCAGGATCCAAGGGTGAAACTGCGCTATATCGATCACGGGGAATTCACTATTGAACTTAAGGTGGCCGGGGACTTGCTGATCTTCAGCATGCATTCGAATATTTTCCAGTTCGATCGCGATCATGAGATCTGGAAAACCGAGTATATCAAGGATGATCCGACAGCCGGGTATTCGGGGGTGATCAACCTGTATAATTTCCTGGCCGATTCGTTCAAGTATAACCGGATGGAGGACCTGGGGTATCTGGTTGCCCGAATCTTCGTCAATAAGAACAACCACTTTTTTGTACAGGGGAAGCGCCAGTCGGGATTCAATTACACCACGTTGGGCGACAATACCATAGACGAAAAATGCATTAAGGAGATCGTGATGGCTTCGGTGCAGTACTGCCTGGATTTCGATTTGCTGGTGCCGCCTTACGAGGCGGTCAAGCTGGTGACGGTAGGACAGATACACCAGGGCATCTCCGATGCCAAGCAGACCACCGGCAAACGGCTGGGGTTCCAGTTCAAGGTGGACGATGTTAACGGGAAGCTATGAGATCCTCGTTAGCGTCAAGGGATCCCCGCCTTCGCGGGGATGACACTGCTCCGAAGGAAAAAGAGAATGGAACGCGGATTTACGCGGGTACCTCCGGTAACGCTGATTTTCGCGGATCTCTTAACGGCTGCCACGGAGAAGTGTCATCCCCGCGAAGGCGGGGACCGCTTGACGTTAACGAGGATTTCATGAAAGCTCCCCTTGTAAATCCGCGTTCCATTCTCTTTTAATTCTGTGGTTATAAAATGAAAACAGATCTGCTTGACCGGTTTAAGGGATTCGTTGAGACGGAGCGGCTGTTTCAGCCGGGTGAAAGGCTCGTGGTGGCACTGAGCGGCGGGGCGGATTCACTGGCGATGGTGGACCTGTTAACGCGTATCGACCAGCCGGTTGTGCTGGCGCACTGTAATTTCAGGCTCAGGGGTGAGGAATCGGACCAGGACGAGGAGTTTGTGCGGAAGATATCAGTGGTATATGACGTGCCCCTGTATGTCAGGACCTTTGATACCGTTGAATATGCGCAGGAGAAAGGGATTTCCGTTGAGATGGCTGCCCGAGAGTTAAGGTATCCCTGGTTTGAGGAGATCCGGGTGGAATCCTCCTCGAGTCTGGTTGCTGTGGCCCATCATTCCGATGACTCTCTGGAGACCATGATGATCAACCTGATACGTGGAACCGGACTTCGCGGATTAACGGGTATCCAGCCGCGACAGGAGCTGGTGGTGAGACCGATGCTTTTCACCAACCGGAAGGAGATCATTGATTACATGGCATTCCGGGGCCTGGAATACCGGAATGACTCGAGCAACCAGGATACCCGGTACATCCGGAACCGCATCCGCCATGTTCTTTTGCCGGAAATGGAGAAGATAAACCCATCTTTCTCGCAGACCGTACGAGAGGAGCAACTTCTTTTTACGCAGGCGCAAAAAATAGTCGAGGGGTGGATGGGGGTTAAGATCGCTTCGCTGGTTAAGAGAGGAGAAGAGGAGTTAAGAATTGATATTGGGGCGTTGAATGGGGAGGAGTTCAGGGAGATTTTGTTGTTCGAGATCATTAAGCCGTTCGGGTTTCATGGGCGACAGGTTCCGAAGATCCTGGCGGCGACGGAAAATATACCGGGAAAACTATTCAGGAGCCGGACGCATACCCTCGTGATTGACCGGGAAGATATCATTGTTAGCCCTCAGTATCTGGCAGTTGCCGAGAGATATTATGTGGATCCCGAGTCGCCCGACCCGGAGTTGCCGGTTTCGTTCAGTTTCAAGATCATCAATGATGTAACGCACTATCCGCCAAGGGATCCTAATATAGCTTGTCTGGATTACGAAAAACTCGATTTGCCGCTGGTTTTGCGCCGGTGGGAGAAGGGCGACTATTTTTTCCCGCTCGGGATGAATCACGCAAAAAAGGTGAGCGACTTCTTTATCGACCAGAAAATCAACAGGATCGAGAAAGACCGGACCTGGATACTGGCCAGCGGTGAGCAGATCGTATGGATATTGGGGCACCGGATCGATAACCGGTTCCGGATCACCGGGGAGACGCGGTACATCCTGGAGATCAAGATGATGGCAGGTGGGAGATAGAAGAATTGAACGCGGATTTACGTGAAGAATGGAACGCGGATTTGCGCGGATGCCTGCGGCAACGCGGATTAACGCGGATTTTTTAATTTTTAGAGATCCGCGTAAATCCGCGCTACCGAAGGTACCCGCGCAAATCCGCGTTCAATTCTTAAGAGCGTTCCATTCTTATTTGTTCCCATTTTCAAAGATTTTTCGTCGAAATTCGGGCTTTTTACCGAAGTTTAGAAGGAAACCTACTTCGATTCTTGTCCCCCTCAGGTAGTTGATCAACTGGGTTTCGTGCTCTTTTAAAATAAAATCAGATGCCTTTAATTCCAGGATAACCAAATCATTAACAGTAAGATCCGGGTAATATAACCCTACCAGTGATTCATGGTAATATACCTTGATCTTTTGCTGTACTTCGACCTGTAGGCCTCTGGATATTAATTCAATATATAGTGAATTCTGATACACCCTTTCGAGAAATCCATAACCCATCTTGTTATAAACCGAATAAAAACTCCTTATAATCTCATCCGACAATCTTTTATGCAGTAATTCCATAATTTTTTACAAAGAATCCTCTTAGTATAGATGCACAACCTCCATCAAAATGGAAAAAAATAAAGAAATCCGTGCAAATCCGCGTTGCCGCAGGCATCCGCGTAAATCCGCGTTCCATTCTTCGATCTCCTCCGTTTCATTCTACACTGACAATAAAGCTTCCTATTGTTAATTTTCCTTAACGTGTATTAACCAGGTTTAACGACCTATGTTAAATGTATCGGGGATTTGCTTCATTTGTACCCGATCTGAAAAACCAATAAATAACTACTACCATGGACATCATTGTTGAGAACCTGACCAAGATATATGGGACGCAGCGCGCTGTGGACAATATCTCTTTCAAGGTTCATACCGGTGAAGTGCTCGGATTCCTCGGTCCCAACGGTGCCGGGAAAACGACAACGATGAAGGCGATAACTTCCTTTCTGGTATTTAACAAGGGAACGATTCACGTGGGTGAATTCAGCGTGACCGAGCAACCTGAGGAGGTTAAGAAGCGGATCGGGTACCTGCCCGAGAATAATCCGCTGTATAACGATATGCCGGTGATTGATTACCTGCGTTTCGTTGCTGAGATCCAGGGAATCGACAAATCGCGGATCAAGGGACGGATCCTGGAAATGGTTAAACTTTGCGGTCTGGAGGGGGAAAAGCACAAGAAAATAGGTGAGCTTTCGAAAGGTTACCGTCAGCGTGTCGGCCTTGCCCAGGCCCTGATCCATGATCCGGAGGTGCTGATCCTTGATGAGCCCACGGCCGGTTTGGACCCTAACCAGATCATCGAAATACGTGACCTGATCCGGACGATCGGGCGGGAGAAGACCGTCCTCCTGAGTTCGCATATACTGGCAGAGGTAGAGGCTACCTGCGACCGCATACTGATCATCAGCAAGGGAAAAATCGTAGCCGACGGAACGCCTGAAAATCTTCGGAAAAAGGCGCAGGGACAGGAAATGCTGAAACTGACCATCGAGGATGGAACTAAGAATGAGATAGTTGCCGCCCTACAGAAGATTTCGACCATCGACTGGGTGAATCCGGTGCAGGGAGCGGATAACCGTTTCGAGATCCAGAGCCGCGCGAATGTCAGTTCGCGGCGCGCCGTGTTTGATATATGCGTGAAAAATCAATGGCCGCTAACGGAAATGGTCGTTGTTGAGACCAAGCTTGAAGACATTTTCCACGAATTAACCATGAACTGATTATAATATTTAACTATCCGGTACAATGAAAGAGATCTGGATTATATCGCGCCGTGAATTGAATTCCTTTTTCAATTCCCTGATGGCCTACATACTGCTGATTGCTTTTCTCGGGTTCAGCGGATTTTTTACCTGGATTTCGGGTGCAGATGTGTTTATGGTGGGTCAGACGAATATGCAATCCTTTTTCGGCATAGCCTATTGGACCCTTTTCTTCTTTATCCCGGGAATGACCATGGGTTTGCTTTCCGAAGAGACCCGTTCCGGAACCATTGAACTTTTGCTGACCAAGCCGATCAGCAACTGGCAGGTCATTTTCGGCAAGTTTTTGTCGACTCTGACGCTGGTTTGCATTGCACTGGCGTTCACCCTGCCCTATTATATCTCGATTGCAACCCTCGGACCGCTGGATCATGGTTCAGTATGGACCGGTTACCTGGGATTGATCCTGATGTCGGCGAGTTATATCGCCATCGGGCTTTTCGCCAGCAGCCTGTCGAAAAATCAAATCGTTTCCTTTTTGGTTGCCCTGCTGATCGGTATATTCTTCCACATCATCTTTGGTGTGCTCGCAGGCAATTTCACCGGTTTTCTGGGCGGATTGTTCAGCTACCTGAATCTCAGCACCCATTTTGAATCCATCAGCCGCGGGGTGATCGACACCAAGGACCTGATTTACTTTTTCAGTCTGATCGCGATATCGCTGATTTTAGCAGAAACGATGCTGACTAGACGGCGGTTTTAACCTCAAACCAGGAAAATCATGAAAAAGACAACCACATTTTTAATCGCCGCACTGGGAATCATCGTGCTGGTGAATATTCTCGCCGATAATTTCTTTTTCCGGATGGATCTCACTTCAGATCATCGGTATACGCTGAGCAAAGCATCGAAAAACATCGTTAAGGGGTTGAAAGAGCCGGTGACCATCTCCGCTTATTTCAGCAACAACGTACCGGCCGAACTGGCCAGAACCAAGCGGGATTTCAAGGAGATGCTCGTTGAGTACGCCAATCTCTCCAAAGGCCAGATCGTGTATGAATTTATCGATCCGAGCAAAGATCAGGAGACCGAGCAAAAAGCCATGTCGGCCGGCATTCAGCCTGTTATCGCCAATATCCGGGAGAAAGACCAGGTCAAGCAGCAGAAGGTTTATCTTGGGGCTGTTATAGCGATGGGTGAAGAATCGGAAAACATTCCGTTCATGCAGCCGGGTGCCGCCATGGAATATGCCCTGTCATCGGCGATCAAGAAAATCTCGGTAAAAAACAAGCCGGCCATCGGGATAATTCAGGGTCACGGCGAACCGGGCATTGCCGCCATGAGCCAGGTTTATACCGCTTTGAATGTTTTGTATGAAGTTGAGCCCGTGTTCATTACAGATACCACGAAAAATCTGGCCAAATTCAATACCATTGCCCTGATTGCGCCAAAAGATACCATTCCGCCATCTCACCTGGCCCAGCTGGATGAATTCCTGGCACGGGGAGGAAAGATGCTGATCGCCATCAACCGCGTGGAAGGAA